>Ga0209692_10002733_pt1 | contig 18389 bp, 18 predicted proteins | sample tdDd472_FD_187129 | JGI IMG/M metagenome (GOLD analysis project Ga0209692, IMG submission 187129) | Marine sediment microbial communities from the Atlantic coast under amendment with organic carbon and nitrate - tdDd47.2 (SPAdes)... | ecosystem: Environmental > Aquatic > Marine > Coastal >...
CGCCGACCACGCGCGGTTCACGATGACTTGCGGCAAGGGCACCTATGTCCGGGCGATCGGCCGCGATTTGGCGAAGAAACTCGGCACCGTCGCGCATATCTCCCTGCTGCGGCGGACGCGCGTCGGGCCCTTCAAGGCCGAGAATGCGGTTCCGCTTGCCGAATTCACCGTGGAAAAGACGGATGAAAACGCCGGAGAGGCTTCCTTTTCACCTGAAGCCCCGATTTCACTTGAAGCTTTGGGGGAAAACGCGCATAAGGCCGCGCGTCAGCGGCATTTACTGCCGTTGCAGGCAGCGCTGGACGGCATCCCGGCGATTGCCTTGAGCGAAGCGGAAGCGATGCGCCTGCGGAATGGTCAGGCTGTATCCCTTCTTCGCAAACTGGACCTCGAAAGAGTGAACGGCATGGGCCCGGGCGACATCGTCCTCGCGACCTTGGCCGGGAACGCTCTGGCCATGGTCCGGTTCGAGAAGGGCGCGTTGCACCCGGTTCGGCTCTTCAATTTATGAAAACCGCGATGCCGCGAAAGGACTATTGAGTATGTCGATTACTGCTGACCGCAAGGCGGAAGTCATCCAGAAATTTGCCGGTGCCGAAAAAGACACCGGCTCCCCCGAAGTTCAGGTCGCGATTCTGACCGAACGGATCACCAACCTGACCGAACACCTGAAGACCCATGCGAAGGATTTCCACTCCCGCCGCGGTCTGCTGGTGATGGTCGGCAAGCGCCGCCGCCTTCTGGACTATGTCCGCAAGAAGGACGAAGAGCGTTACAAGACCCTGATCGGGGAACTCGGAATTCGGCGTTAATCCGCCGATGGCAAGGGGCGCGCGGTTCAACCGGCGCCCCTTTTCGCATGGCCCGTGCCGCACGATTTTTAACACCTCCGTGTTGGTAGTTGCGGGCCGAACAGGAGGAACAGTCTCTCCCATGGCTTTTATCGGACGTTGTCCCGTCTCGGCGTGAGCGCCCTGGCGGAGAAATGCGTTCGGTCCCATCCGTGGCCGCCGGCGAAACGCGCCGGCATGACGATTTTCGGGCGCTGTGAGATTACGAAGCCCGGGTCGCGGATCGTGGAGCAGATGGCAGGACGTTCCTGCCGTTACCGCAATGAGGCGGAGCGGCTAACGTAGGTATGTGAAGGAAGAAACGAACAGATGTTCAACATCCACAAAAAAGAAATCGAATGGGGCGGGCGCACGCTTACCCTGGAAACCGGGCGCATCGCCCGTCAGGCCGACGGCGCCGTGCTGGCCAGTTACGGCGGCACGAAGGTTCTGTGCACGGCCGTCTTCGCCAAGGCGCCCCGCGTCGGCATCGACTTTTTCCCGCTGACCGTCAATTACCAGGAAAAGACCTTCGCCGCCGGCAAGATTCCGGGCGGCTTCTTCAAGCGTGAAGGACGTCCCAGCGAAAAAGAAACCCTGACCTCGCGCCTGATCGACCGTCCGATCCGTCCGCTTTTCGTCAGCGGTTTCCGCAACGAAACCCAGGTCGTCTGCACCGTCCTGTCGCATGACATGGAAAACAACCCGGACGTCGTCGCCATGATCGGCGCCAGCGCCGCGTTGACGATTTCCGGCGCGCCCTTCATGGGCCCGATCGGCGCCGCGCGCATCGGCTTCATCGAGGGCGAAACCGTCCTCAACCCGACCCAGGACCAGATGGTCGACAGCAAGCTCGACCTGGTCGTCGCCGGGACGCAGGAAGGCGTGCTGATGGTCGAATCCGAAGTCCAGGAGCTCAGCGAAGAGCAGATGCTGGACGCGGTCATGACCGCCCATCGCAGCTTCCAGCCGGTGATCGACGCGATCATCGCGCTCGCCGAAGATTGCGCCAAGGAACCCTACGATCTGCCGGAAGCCGATCCGGAAGCCGACAAGGTCGCGGCCCGTCTGGCGGAAATCGCCGAAGAAGGCCTGCAGAAAGCCTATGCGATCACCACGAAGGTCGATCGCGTCGCCGCGGTTTCCCAGGTCAAGGCCGACGCCTTGGCCAAGATCGAAGAAGAAGAGCTTTCCGTCGAACTGGCGGCCAAGGCCTTCAAGGGTCTGGAATCCAAGGTCGTCCGCGGCAACATCCTGAAGACCGGCAAGCGTATCGACGGCCGGTCGACCACCGATGTCCGCCAGATCGATTGCCAGGTCGGCGTTCTGGAACGCGCCCATGGCAGCGCGCTGTTCACCCGCGGCGAAACCCAGGCGCTGGTCGTCACCACGCTGGGCACCGGCCAGGACGAACAGATCATCGACGCGCTGGAAGGCGAATACCGCGAAAACTTCATGCTGCACTACAACTTCCCGCCCTATTCGGTCGGTGAAGCAGGCCGCATGGGATCGCCGGGCCGCCGCGAAATCGGCCACGGCAAGCTGGCATGGCGCGCCATCCACCCGATGCTGCCGGAACGGGAAGACTTCCCCTACACGGTCCGCGTCGTGTCCGAGATCACCGAATCCAACGGTTCCTCCTCGATGGCCACCGTCTGCGGCACCTCGATGGCGCTGATGGATGCCGGCGTGCCGCTGAAGGCGTCCTGCGCCGGTATCGCCATGGGCCTGATCAAGGATCCGGAAGGCGTTGCGGTCCTGTCCGACATCCTGGGTGACGAAGATCACCTGGGCGACATGGACTTCAAGGTCGCGGGTACGGAAAACGGCATCACCTCGCTGCAGATGGACATCAAGATCACCTCGATCACCGAGGACATCATGAAGACCGCTCTGGCGCAGGCGAAAGACGGCCGCATCCATATCCTGAAGGAAATGGCCAAGGCGATCACGTCGGGCCGTGAATCCGTCGCGTCGACCGCGCCGCGCATCACGACCATCACCATTCCGCGCGAAAAGATCCGCGAAGTGATCGGCACGGGCGGCAAGGTGATCCGCGAGATCACCGAAACCACCGGCGCGAAGATCGACATCGAGGACGACGGCACGATCAAGGTCGCGGCGGTCGACGAATCCGCCGGTCAGGCCGCGCTGGACTGGATCCACTCCATCGTTGCGGAGCCGGAGCCGGGCGTGATCTACAAGGGCAAGGTCGTGAAAGTCGTCGATTTCGGCGCATTCGTGAACTTCATGGGCAGCCGTGACGGTCTGGTGCATATCTCGGAACTGGCCGACGGGCGCACCGCCCAGGTCACCGATGTGTGCAACGAAGGCGACGAGGTCTACGTCAAATGCCTCGGCATCGACGAGCGGGGCAAGGTTCGCCTGTCCATGCGCGTGGTCAATCAGGAAACCGGTGAGGAACTGGAAGACACGCGCCCGCCGAAGGAAGAAAGCGGCGAGGAAGGCGGCGAACGCCGTCCGCAGCGCCGGCCGCGCCGCCGGGACTGATCCCGGAAGCGGTTTTTAACATGTCTTGTGGAAAGGGCGGTCTTCTGGCCGCCCTTTTTGCTTTCATTGGGGAATTGCGGTTTTTGGCTAGGCCAGCCAGTCTACGATGCCATGGTCGATGAGCGTGCTTTCCCGCAGGTGTTCTACCTTGTCGCAGAAAATCACGATGTTGCTGGCCTCCACCCGCGCTGAGGGGACGATCAACCCATCGAAATCCAGGAAATGCGCGACCTCGCCGATTTCCTGCGTCCTTGGATATTCGTTTGTCTTCTGCTGGTAGGACAGGCGCCCGAATGTTTCGGTTTTCAAACCGACGGCGGCCAGCGCCTCCAAGTCGAGGAAGCGCAGCGCGCGGTCGAGCGCGAGGTCGATTTCGAACATACGGTACCGAACCTTGCTCGGCATCACCGGTTGTCCGCGCATCAGGTGGAACCGCATTTCTTCCAGGGCGCCGGTCCGCGCCATGGACGTGTAGAGTACGTCGAATGTCCCGTCGTCCCACCGCCCGCCGGAGGCGCTGCATTGAAGCGGGTCTCGCCCATCCCTGACCAGCCTCCAAACCGGGCCCTCGAAGGTCACCGGGTCGATCGCCTCCAGCGCGTCGATCAGCGTGTAGTCGCGGCGGGCTTTGATCATTTGACCGGCCTAGACGTAAACGTCGTTGTCCAGACGGTCTATGACCGCAAGAACTTCCAGACTGCGGTCGTTATGGATGAGGTCCATGGCGCGCTCGCCGCCCAGCTGCGGGTGGCGGGCGTAGAGCCAAGCCCTGACTTCCTCCGGCGTGTAATACTCGTTGAGCCGGCCGACGATGTAGTAAAGGTCTGACAGGATCAGCTCATTCTTCGGCTGCGGTTTGATATCCCCGGCTTTCCAGCGCGACACGGTCGCCTTGGAGACATCGGTGATATTGGCGATGTCGGTGCCTTTCAAAGCGCCGAGTTCGGCAAGTTCGCCGATATATCGTGTTATGGCGCTTTGCATGGCTGGCCTCCTGTCGGTTCGGCGCGGCGGGTGACGGCGGACTATTACCGCGGCACCCCAGCATGAGAGGTTATTCCATATTGGTTTCACATTAAATAATAGTGAAACAGTAATTCAACTTCAAGCATGACGGTGTGGCCGGCCGGCGCGAATGGCCGATCCTGGGCGCCGGGCCAAGCCGGTGGCCACCGGACGTCGGGTGGCAACCTGCGCCTTCTGAATTGCCCTCCCTTGAATGAACTGGGGACTCACGTTCCTAATGGGGTATTGTCAGATATTCATTTCCGGACCGGACCGATGCGCCATCGTCACCTGCTTTCCCTGACCGCCGCCCTCATCGGGCTTTCCCTAAGCGTGTCTTCCTGCACGCCGGTCGGCGTCGCCGTCGGCGCGGGCGCGACCGTCGGGTCGGTCGCGCTGGAGGAACGGGGGTTCGAACAGGGCGTGAAGGACCGGGTGACCGAAGCGGCGATCTCCAAAAGCCTGTTCGACTACAACCTGGACGCCTTCGGCGCGGTCAACGTCGAAGTCGTGGAAGGGCGCGTGCTGCTGACCGGGCGGGTCGAGAAGCCGGAATACCGGGTCGAGGCCGTGCGCCTGGCCTGGCAGGAGGAGGACGTCGTCGAGGTCATCAACGAGATCCGCATCGGAACCTCCGACGACGGGCTGGCCGACAAGGGCAAGGACGCCTGGATCGCGACCCAGCTGCGCACCAAGATCACGCTGGATTCGCAGGTCAAGGCGGTGAACTACTCGGCCGAGGTCGTCGACGGCGCCGTCTATCTATTCGGCATCGCCCAGAACGAGAGCGAGCTGCAGCGCGTTATCGCCCATGCCCGCACGATCGAGAATGTGCGCCGGATCATCCCCGACTATGTCCGCATGAAGGACGATCCCGCCCGTGCCGGGTGACGCGCCCGGCGCCATGAAACCCACCGACCCGAAATCCGTGCTGCGGCACCTGCGTCCCGACGCGGAAGGCCGCCTGCCGATCGCGCGGGCGGCGCTCGCCGTGGCTTTGCTGGACCCGGTCAACGTCAAGGCCGCCGATCACCTGGACGAGGCGATGAGCCATCTGGACGCCGTCGTCGCCGATGCCAGGGCGATGCTGGAGGACGGCGAGGATGACGTGGAAACCGTGGCCGCGGCCCTCAACCACGCGATCCTCGACCGGTCCGGATATGAAGGCGATTCCGAAACCTATGACGACATCCAGAACGCCAACCTGTTCCGGGTGATCGAACGCCGCCGCGGCCTGCCCGTGACCTTGGGGATTCTCTATATCCATGTCGGCCGGGCGCTCGGCTACCGGGTCGACGGCCTCGCCTTTCCGGGGCATTTCCTGGTCCGCCTGGAAGCGCCGGGCGGGCGCGCCATCCTGGACCCCTTTTTCGGGGGGGTGCAGCGGGACGCGGCCTCGCTGCGCGATCTGCTGAAGACCGTGCAGGGGCAGGATGCGGAACTGGACCCGGCCTATTACGAGCCGGTGCCGGACCTGGACGTGCTGAACCGGCTGCAGAACAACATCAAACTGCGCCTGATGCAGGCGGACAAGAAGCAGGAAGCCGCCACGGTCTGCGAAACCATGCTGATGTACAGCCCGCAGAACGCGGGCCTGTGGCGGGAAGCCGGCTTGCTGCATGCCGATGCCAGCAATTTGCGCGCCGCGCTCGCCGCGCTCTCCAATTTCGTGGACCTCGTGCCCGAGAGTTCCGAACGCCGCCAGATCGCCGCCCTGATGCGGGAATTGCGCCTGAAGCTGAATTGACTTCGGCCGGGCGCGCCGGACAGCCCTTCATATCACGCCAAGTTCATCCCCGGTGGTCGGCGCCGCTGCTAGAGTGGCCGCATGGCTGATCCTCTGCTGACAACCGGCGTCGTCGGAAGCCTCGTCGCCGCAATCTGCTGCTTCACCCCCGTTCTGGGGCTGGCGCTGGGCGCCGTCGGCCTTGCCGGGCTGCTCGGCTATGCGGATATCGTGCTGCTGCCGGCCCTCGCCGGCTTTCTCCTGATGACGGGCTATGCGCTATGGAAACGGACACGAAGGAATACCGGCCCAGATCTCGACTGACCTGCCCGGACTGCGGACAGGTGACGGAAGAGACGATGCCGACCGATGCGTGCCAATGGTTCTATGACTGCCGCCATTGCGGCGCCGTCCTGAAGCCGAAGCCCGGCGATTGCTGCGTCTTCTGCTCCTATGGCGACACGCCCTGCCCTCCGATCCAGATCAACGGCAGGTGCTGAGCGCGCCGTCCGTCCGGTTCTGTTCCCGCCAGTCCCGGGTCTAATTGGTACAGGTCTTTTGCCCCCTGCCCACTGGACCCGCGTCACGCGGGGCGCTACATCACCCGGTAACCGAACGAAGATTTCACCGTCGCATGCTTTCTGGGGGAGCGCCCTTACATGTCCCTTTCCGTCGCCATCCAAATGGATCCGATCCACGCCATCGATATCGATGGCGACAGCACCTTCGCCCTGGCGCTGGAAGCCACCAAGCGCGGGCACCGGCTGTTCCACTATCTGCCGCGCGATTTGAGCTTGAAGCAGAGCAGGGTCGTCGCCCATGCCCGCCCGTTGGAGGTCCGCCGCAAGAAGGGCGACCATTTCACGCTGGGCGAGCAGGCGGAAATGAATCTGGCCGATATGGACGTCGTCCTGATGCGGCAGGACCCGCCCTTCGACATGTCCTACATCACCGCGACGCATATTCTGGAACACATCCACCCCAAGACCCTGGTGGTGAACGACCCCTTCTATGTGCGCAACGCGCCGGAGAAGCTGCTGGTCACCCATTTCCCGGACCTGATGCCGCCGACGCTGATCACCAGCAACAAGGACGACATCCTGGAATTCCGGGCCGAGCACAAGGACATCATCCTGAAGCCGCTCTACGGCAATGGCGGCGCGGGGGTCTTCCACCTGAAGCCGGGCGACGAGAACCTGAACAGCCTGCTGGAAATGTTCACCCAGATGTTCCGCGAGCCGATCATCGCCCAGCGCTATATGCCGGAGGTGCGCAAGGGCGACAAGCGCATCATCCTGGTCGACGGCAAGGCGGCGGGCGCGGTCAACCGCGTCCCGGCGGAGGGCGAGTCGCGCTCCAACATGCATGTCGGCGGCCGGCCGGAGAAGATCGGCATGACCAAGCGGGAGATGGACATCTGCGAGGCCATCGGCCCTACCTTAAAGGAACAGGGGCTGATCTTCGTCGGCATCGACGTGATCGGCGACTACCTGACCGAAATCAACGTCACCAGCCCGACCGGCCTGCAGGAAATCGGCCGTTTCGACGGCACCGACCTGTCGGCCCAGATCTGGGATGCGATCGAGCGTAGGTTGTAGACTTCTCGCTCCACAGGTATTTTCGGTAGATTTTGGGCGTGCTACGGTGAATTCCGAGGCTGGACCGTCGATCCCATCATATATCGAATTTGATATAAATCGCTGGCCTCCATATGTTAGATCTGATATAGAGGCCGGGGATAACGATGGATGACAGGCCGATTCATTTTGTCGGTTCCTCAAAGGACGATATCTGCGATTTTCCAGCGGAAGTAAGAAGCCAAGTTGGTCATGCGCTTCGGATCGCGCAACAAGGCGCAAAAGTCGAATACGCGAAACCTTTGAAGGGGATCAATCCGAAGACGATCGAAGTCGTGGAGGATTTCGACCGGGACACTTACCGGGCGGTCTATACGGTCAAATTGGCGCCGGCGGTGTATGTGCTCCACGCATTCAAGAAGAAATCGAAATCAGGCCGGAAGACGCCCCAACCGGATATCGACTTAATCAAGACGCGTTTGAAGATTGCTGTGGAACACCACAGGCAGACGTATGAAGGCGAAATGAAATGAATGAAATTCAGGACGGCAGCGGTAATGTTTTCGAGGATCTGGGCTTTGCGTCCGAAGAAGCCGCCGAACTCAAGATCAAATCCGATCTAGCGTTCGTCATCAACAGGATCATCAAGCACCGGCACCTGACGCAAAGCGAGGCGAAAGAACTTCTCGGCGCGACCCAGGCAGACGTCTCCAGGCTCGCAAACGGCAAGATCGCCGGGTTCACGATCGAGCGTTTGCTTCGCTATCTTCGCCGGCTCGACCGCGATTTCATTATCACCGTGAAGAAGAAGCCGAACAGCAGATCGCAAGCGATTGCCCAGGTTCGTGCCTAGAGCGGGCGCCGCGCAAGGCGTGAACCGCCGCACGAATTGAAACGGCCGGGCAATAACCCGGCCGCTTTCGTTTTGATCATGGGGTTTGCGACTAGAGCCGCGGCTTCTCGACCCCCGCCAATTCGCAGCAATAGTCGGCAAGGCCCGAAAAGTCCTTGCCGCCCCAGCCCGCCGCGCGGGCGCCCGACAGGGCTTCGCGGGCGGCGGCGGCGACCGGCATCGGCACCTTCGCCTTGTTGGCGCTTTCCACGATCAGCGTCAGGTCCTTATGCGCCAGGTCGATCTGAAAACCCGGCTCGATATCGCCCTGGAAGACCTTGGTGGCATAGTTGATCTTCAGCTGGCCGTTGGTCGCCGTGGTGCCGTGGATGACGTCCAGCGTGGTGGCGAGGTCGAGGCCGAAGGCCTTGGTCAGCGCCATGGCTTCGGCGTTCATCCAGCAGGAGGTGATGGCCAGGAAGTTGTTCACCAGCTTGGCCCGCGTGCCCGCGCCCGGCCCGCCGCAATGCAGGATGGTGGTGCCCATGGCTTCCAGCATCGGCTTCACGCGGTCGAAGATTTCCTTGTCCGCGCCGACCATGAACAGGCTTTCGCCCTTGTCCGCATGGCTGGCCAGACGGCCGATCGGCGCGTCGACGAAATGCACGCCCTTCGCCTTGCAGGCCGCCGCCACCTTGTCGGTCACTTCCGGCAGGATGGTGGAGAGGTCCATCATGATCGAACCCGGCTCAAGATTGTCCAGGATGCCGCCGGCGCCCAGGATCACCGCGTCGACCTCCGCCGGTCCGGGCAGGACCGTGATGCAGCAGGCGGCGCCCTTGGCCGCGTCCGGCGCGGAGCCGACCTGTTCGCAGGTGTTGAATTCGGTGAAGGGCTGCTGCTGTTCCGGCCGCGTGTCGAACACGTTCAGCGCGAAGCCCTTGCGCGCCATGTTCAGCGCCATCGGCTGGCCCATCCGGCCCAAGCCCACAAATCCGATCCGGTCCGACATGCTCTTCACTCCCTTCAGGTTACCCGGCCCGTTTGACGGCCGGTATGGTGTTCCGGCGGGAGAGTAGCCCGTGCGGCCCCGGCCTTGCCAGCGTGAACGGGCGGAAAAGCGGGCGCTCCCGGTGCGGGGTCTTTTGCCCCGCCTTCACAGATTCCCCGGATGCGGAATTTTCCCCTTGCGCAGGCTTTTCTTAAATGGAACATAACACGAACAAACAGAGGAGTGCTTTGACGATGAAACCCCGGATCAGCATGGTCTCCCTCGGCGTGAAAGACGTCGCCGCCTCCGCCGCCTTTTATCGCGAAGGGCTCGGCCTTCCCCAGATCGAGTCGCCGCCGCAGGTCGCCTTCTTCAAGCTGGAAGGCGCCTGGCTGGGCCTGTGCGAACGGGCCGACCTGGCGAAGGATGCCGGGGTCAATGCCGAGGGGCACGGTTATGCGGCGATCAATCTGTGCCACAACGTGGTCTCCGAAAGGGAGGTCCGCCGCGTGATGGAGGAAGCGGTCAATGCCGGCGCGAAAGAGGTGAAGAAACCGCAGCCCGCCTCCTGGGGCGGCTATCACGGTTATTTCGCGGACCGCGACGGCCATCTCTGGGAAATCGCCTACAATCCCTTCTTCTGGGTCGGCCCGCCGGACCGGCGGGACTAGGACAGCAGCGTCGCCAACCGCTCGGCGATGACATCCAAGTCGTCCTCGCCAAGCTGAACCAGTTCCAGGACGACTTCGCCCTGGTCGGCCAGATGGTCCATGACGTGGATCGGCGGCGCGCCGGACCGCAGCGCCGCTGCCAGCTGGGGCGCCGATAGCCGTGCCGCCTGCTCCTCGATCCGCAGGTGGACCCGGTCGAAGGGCATGCCGGCTGGGTCGGGGACAGTTGCCGTGGTTACCCCGGGCAATCCGTCCAGCCGCCGGGCGAAAACTGCATTCCTTTCGGACTGGTTTTCGCGCCATTCGTCCAAATCCAGCCCTTCCCGCAACTCTATCGCCGCGAGGACACCGGCAATGGCTTCCTTGCTGGCTTTCATGCCGCGGCCGATCCCCTTTTCCTGCGCGCGCACGGACCGAACCAGATCCCGCCGCCCAATGACGAGGCCGGCGGTTGGCGAGGCCAGGTACTTCTGGCCGCTGACCAGCACCAAGTCGGCCCCGGTGGCCAGCATTTCGCCGATCCGCATATCTTGTGCCGCACCGTCTATGATGACGGGAATGCCCTGACGGTGGGCCGCCGCCACGCTTGCGGCGACGTCCGGGCCCGCGCCTTTGGTCAGGCGGGAGGAAACGAGCATCAGGCAAGCGGTTTCCCCAAGGGCGAATGCGGCCTCGATGTCCTCGACCCGGCATTCCTCCGCCGTCCCCGCCTGCACCGGCACGGCACCAGACAGGCGGATCGCCTGCAAGATCGAATGGCCGTAATTGACGACATGGCCGGCCGGCAGAACCACCTGGTTCGGCAGCCCCGCCGTATCGGGAAGGGCGGCGATAGGACCCGGCATGCCGCCCGTCATCGCCGCCGCCACGGCAAGCGTGATACCGGCTGCGACACAATGCGTGACCGTACCGGCCTCCGCCCCCGTCAGACGGGAGAGCGCCCGGCCGGCGGCATCCTGCATTTCCTCCATCACGACATAGCTGCCCAGCGCCGCCGCCACCGCACGGCCAATCGGTTCAGCGGACCGGGAAACGCCGAGCGGCGTGAACGGCCCCCTTGCATTGATGACTTCGGTCAACCCATAGCGCTGAAGAGGTGACAAAGAAGCTTCCTATAATTGACATCATGTAAAGTGATAGGCGCTGGGTACCGGCCCATGCGGGCCGTGTCAAGGGAACGGCCGCGTTTCCAGTGGAAATCACGCTTTGGAGTAGACGGGACGCCGCCCGGCTTACGGCCGCCGATCCCGATCCGCCAGCAGCCGCTTGATGTCGGCGATCTCTTCCGTCAGCGCGTCCAGCTTCTTTTCCAGCGATACCGCGTCCGCGTGCATCACTTCGGTTTGCGCGTCCAGATGGGCGTCGATCACGCGCTGTTCGGCCATGTGTTCGGCCATGTGCTGGGACTGCATCGCATCGACGATGATGCCGATGAACAGATTCAGCACCGTGAAGCTGGTGACCAGGATGAAGGGAATGAAGAAGATCCAGGCCAGCGGGAATTGTTCGAGAACCGGGCGTGCGATGCCCATCGACCAGCTTTCCAGCGTCATGACCTGGAACAGCGTGTACATGGATTCCCCGATCGTGCCGAACCAGTCCGGGAATGCTGATCCGAACACCTTCGTGGAAATCACCGCGCCGACATAGAAGATCAGCAGGATCAACAGGCCGACGGACCCGATCCCCGGAATGGCCGACAACAGCGCCTGGACGACCCGGCGCATCGACGGCACGACGGACAGCAGCCGCAAGGCCCGCAAGACGCGGAGCGACCGCAGAACCGCGAGCGGGCCGGATGCCGGGATGAGGGCGATCGCGACGATGACGAAATCGAACAGGTTCCAGCCGTCCAGGAAGAACCGCCAGTGCCGGTAAATCAATTTCCCCAGAATCTCGAAAACGAAGACGGCCAGGACGGTCTTGTCGAACAGAAGCAGCAGGGGGCCGTACGCCGCCATCACGCTCGGCACGGTTTCCAGTCCCAGCGTGATCGCGTTGGCGATAATCAGACATGTGACGAGGGCCTGGAACCAGCGGCCCTCGACGAATTTTCCCAGTTTTTCTCGTGCAGCGAACATGGCGACCGGCAGGGGGTGGAAGAACGGACAGGCGGCCCTAGCAAGTGGGTGCGGCGCCACCGCTTTGCAAGCTTGTCCGGCCTGGGATTTTCCGCGAGGTCCGGCCTGCCGCGGGTCATTCGCCTCTCGGACGTCTATTGCTGTCCGGTCAGCGCCTGTTTGAGCTGCCAGCCGAGCTTGGCGCGCTGCACGCGCCCGTCCGTGCCGCGGGGTATGTTGCGGGCTTCGACGACGTTGAAGCGGTCCACCCCGCCGGGCAGCAGCGCGGCCGCCTTCCTGCGGATCAGATCGGCATCTTGCGGCCCGTCCGTCAGGATCAGCATCATGAGCGTCACCTCATCGCCGCCATCCGATGCCGGGGATCCCGACAGCAGGCAGAGGTCTTTCGCCGGCAGGGCCTCCAGCAAGACCTTTTCCAATACATCCATAGAGTATTTGGTACCCGCAATGTCCAGATAATCTTCGACGCGGCCCGCCAGCGTCAGGCGGCGCTGATCGTAGAGCACGGCGATGTCGCCGGGATGGAACCAGCCGTCCCTGAACATGCGCGCCGAGGTTTCCGGATCGTCCAGATAGCCGGCGACGACCCCGTCGCTGCGCAGGCGGATCCGGCCCGGCGATCCGAAGACCGGATTGCCCCCGTCGTCCAGGACCTGAACCTCGACGCCCGGAAAGACGGTCCCGATGCCGTCATCGTCCATGCTGCATATGCCGCCGGCCTCGTTCGTGCCGTAGCTTTCGGAAATCTCCTCGACCAGGATCTGTCTGGCCCGGTCGCGGACGGGCTTGGCCGCCGTCCCGCCGATCGTGAATATCTGTTTCAGCCGGGGTTGCAGCGGGGCTGCCCCCTGGCCTTCCAGGAGTCTTTCCAACTGCGCGGGGATGAAGGTTGCGTGGGTGATCCCATAGCGTCCGATATCCGCGGCGATCTCGTTCGGATTGCCGCAGACGCAGGTTCCGCCCATGCGAATGCAGCTGGTGGCGTGCACATGGAAGGCCTGAACGCCGAACCCCGCCGTCAGCAGGTAGCGCGATTTCCGGTCCATCGTGGCCCGGAAGCGGAACTGGCGCAGCCAGAAGTCATGGATCCGCCCGGTTTGCACCATCAATTCCAGAACGCCCGTCGTGCCATAGCTCTTCACGATGCGCAGCGGCGCATCAGCATCGACCGTGATGGACGGGGAAAGACTCTCGGGATCCCGGCGGGCGGCATCGGCGAGCCAGGCCTGATCGGCGATATGGATTTTCTCGGCCCCGGCGGATTCCATCCCCGCCATCGCCGCTTCCGACGAACAGATCACCCTGTCCAAGGCCGCGAAACGCCCGCCAAGCGGGCCGGTTTCCGACGCATTGTAGGACAGCGTCGCGGCGCCCAGCGCCTCGCAGGCCAGCAGCATGACCCAATGGCGGTAGAAACCCGTGATCTCCACGGCGACCGTCTCGCCCGCGCCGACGCCGAGTTCCCGCAGGGCGCCGGTCATCTTGCCGATATCTCTGTAGAACTCGCGATAGGTCACGCCGCGGCCGCTTTCGACGACCGCGACATGCGCCGGCGCGACGGCCGCGTGATAGCCGATATAGCAAACCGTCGACAGAAAATCGGTCACGTTGCTCCCCTTAACACCGCCTGACGACAGCGCCGGTTTTCGGTGCCCTTATGGACGAAACCAGCTTAGCCCCTAATCCGTGCGGCCAACAACGCATCCGTCGTTACGTCCTTGGGTCCGGGTGACGCTGTTGCCAATGACGGGCGATGTCGTCCCGCCGCGCGATCCAGACATCATCCTGTTTCATCATGTGGTCCAGAATGCGGTGCAGCGCGCCGATGCGGCCGGGCCGCCCCAGCAGCCGCGCGTGCAGGCCCACCGTCATCATCTTCGGTCGGTCGCCGCCTTCGGCATAGAGTTGATCGAATGTGTCGAGCAGATAGGTGAAAAATTCGTCGCCCAGCACATAGCCGCCGCCGTCCCGGCCGAACCGGCTGTCATTGGTATCGAGCGCGTAGGGCACCAGCAGCAGGCCCGGATGGTCGGGCGACCAATAGGGCAGGTCGTCATTGTTGACGTCGGAGCTGTATAGAAACCCGGCTTCCCGGGCGAGCGCGCGGGTGTTCATAGACGGCATCCCGGCATAATAGCCAAGCGGCGCCGCGCCGGTCAGATCCCGGACCTGGGCGATGGACTTCGCGATCATCGCTTCTTCCTCCGCGCGGGACAGTTTCGCATAATCGATCCAGCGCCAGCCGTGCGGCTGCAGGTCGAACCCCGCCTCGATCATCGCCGCCAGCGCCTTGGGGTTCACCTCCCCGGCGCGGCCGACAAGGTTCACCGTCGCGTTCAAGCCCCGGTCGGTGAAGGCGCGCAGCAGCCGCCAATAGCCGACCCGCGATCCGTATTCGTATGAGCTTTCGATATTGAGGTCCCGGCCGCCCTTGATCGGCGGCACGACCACATCGGAAATCCTGGTCTCCGAATGCGCATCGCCTTCGAGGATCGAAAGCTCGCCGCCTTCCTCATAGTTAATGCAGAAATTGACCGCGATGCGGGCCCCTTGCGGCCAATCCGCAAAGGGCGGCGCACCGGCATAGCCGAGAAAGTCGCGCGTAGGACCGGTCATGGTCGCGCCGCGCTGTTGAGGACGGCGCCGGGGGGGCGCGCGATGGCGCTGAATTGGCTGTTGTGCGAACCTGTCGGCGGAAATCCGGTCACGGTGGCCCCCTTTGGATGCCGTTCATTGGCGTCCTTTCCTGCAGACTATCCCCAAGGCCGCCCCGTGGAAACAACGCAGCAGACGGGGCGACATTTCCCGCGTGCCTTATAAGGCGAACCGTCTATAGTTTCCGCAACCATAGGACGGAGCGGTGTTTTGGTTGCGCATGTCACGACGGTCGCCTTCCAGGGGGTGGAGACGCGGCCGGTCGACGTTCAGGTTCAACTCTCGGGCGGATTGCCCTCCTTCGCCATTGTCGGCCTGCCGGACAAGGCGGTGGCGGAGAGCAAGGAACGCGTGCGCGCGGCGCTGACGGCCATCGGCCTCGCCCTGCCGCCCAAGCGCATCACCATCAACCTGTCGCCCGCCGACGTACAGAAGGAAGGCAGCCACTACGACCTGCCCATCGCGCTCGGCCTGATGGTGGCGCTGGAGGTTCTGCCCAGCGACGCGCTGGACGGGTTCGTGGTGCTGGGGGAGTTGGGGCTGGATTCCCGCCTCGCCCCCGTCAGCGGCGTGCTCCCCGCCGCGATGGCGGCGATGGAGGACGACAAGGGCCTGATCTGCCCCGCCCCCTGCGGGCCGGAAGCGGTCTGGGCCGGCGACCTGGAAGTCCTGGCCCCCGTCGACCTGCTGACCCTGGTGAACCATTTCAAGGGCCGCGTAGCGCTCGCCCGGCCCGAAGGCCTCGTCGCGCCGGACGTGCTGGGCATTCCCGACCTGGCCGACATCAAGGGCCAGGAAGCCGCCAAACGGGCGATGGAGATCGCGGCCACCGGCGGCCACAACCTGCTGATGGTCGGCCCGCCGGGGGCGGGGAAAAGCATGCTGGCGCAACGCCTGCCCGGCATTCTGCCGCCCTTGACCCCGAAGGAGGCGCTGGAGCTTTCCCTGATCCAGAGCGTCGCCGGCATCTTGCGGGAACAGGGGCTCGCCACCAGGCGGCCGTTTCGCGACCCGCATCATACGGTCAGCACCCCGGCGCTGGTCGGCGGCGGCCAGCGCGCGCAGCCGGGGGAGATCAGCCTGTCCCATAACGGCGTGCTGTTCCTGGACGAATTGCCGGAATTCAATCGTCAAAGTCTGGAATCGCTGCGGCAGCCGCTGGAGACCGGCAAGGCGGTCGTCGCCCGCGCCAACGCGCATGTGACCTATCCGGCGCGCATCCAGCTGATTGCCGCCATGAACCCCTGTCGCTGCGGCCATCTCGACGATCCGGACCTGGCCTGCAGCCGCGCGCCGCGCTGCGCGCTGGATTATCAGGCGAAGATCTCCGGCCCGCTGTTCGACCGCATCGACATCCATGTCGACGTGCCCGCCGTGAACCCGATGGACCTTTCCCTGCCGCCGCCGTCGGAAGGATCGGCGCAGGTCGCCGCCCGGGTTCAGGCCGCCCGCGACATCCAGACCAGGCGATACAGGACCGTGTCGGGACCGAGACCGGTGCGCACCAATGCTGATGCCGACGGCGCGCTGCTGGAAGAAATCGCCGCCCCCGACGCGCCCGGCCGCCAACTGCTGGCCGATGCCGCGACGAAACTGAAACTCACCGCGCGCGGCTATCACCGCGTATTGCGCGTGGCGCGCACCATCGCCGACATGGAAGGCGCGGAACAGGTCCGCCGCAATCACATCGCGGAGGCCTTGGCCTATCGGCGGGTCAGGCCGAGCGGGTAGCCGCAGCCGGATGGAACCGCGACATCGATCACGACTTGGCGTCGGCCTCAGCGCCTTCCTCAGCATCGGCCTCAGCGTCGGCCTCATCCTCGGCATCCCGCGCGGCTTCGGCGTTTTCCGCGGCCCAGGCGCCTGCGGCCTCGACCGCGACGGGTGACGCCGTGGGGAGAACGCTCAAATAGCTTTCGGTCTCCGCCACCGGGATCGGCGCGCGCCGCGACATGCGGTAGAGAGCATAGAGCGCGATGGCGCCGAAGGTCGCGCCGAGCACCACCCAGAAGGCGAACAGCCCCAGGCTCTCCATCGCCCAGCCGGCGGCCAGCGGTCCGAGGATGGCGCCCAATCCGAAGGTGAAGACGAGCCCTCCGGACGCGGCCGGCATTTCCTCGACCGACAGATAGTCGTTGGTATAGGCCAGAAACAGCGCGTAAAGCGGCGTCGTCACGCCGCCGGCCAGGAAAGCGGCCGCCATCATGTAGACCATTTCGCCATCGGTGAGCCATCCCAACGCGCAGGCGGCGGCCCCGGCGCCGGCGGCGGCGAAGATCAACTTGCGGCGATCCATATGGTCCGAAAGCCAGCCGATCGGGTATTGCAGCACCAAGGCCCCGGCGAACAGCATCGCGATGAACAGCGCGATCTGCGGTGTCGTGAGCCCGATCTGCGACCCGTAAACCGCGCCCATGCCCGCTTGCGTCGCGTAGATGCCGCCCAGCAGGAAAATACCGACCGTGCCGAGGGGCGAGTTCGAGAAAAGTTTCCGCAGCGGCATCGGGCGCACGGCCTGGGCCGCCGGGACAGGGCTGACCGACAGCAGGATCGGCGCGAAGGATATCGACACAAGGATCGACGCCCCGATGAAAAGAACGGCGGTTCCGGCATCCCCGAAGGTCAGCAATCCCTGCGCCCCGATGATGCCGAGCGTCTGCGCGATCATATAGGCCGAGAGGACCTTGCCGCGCGTCTCGTTTGTGGCGGCGTCGTTCAGCCAGCTTTCGGCGGTGACGTAGATGCCGGACATGCAGAAACCCACCAGCAGCCGCAGGATCGTCCAGGCCCAGGGTTCGGCCAGGAGCGGGAAGGCGATCAACCCCGCCGACATGAAACTTCCCAAGGCCGCGAAGACACGCACATGGCCGACCCGGCGGATCAGCATCGGAGAGAGCCGGGCGCCCGAGAGAAAACCCATGAAATAACCCGAAGCGACGAAAGCCAGCTCCCCGGAGGAGAAACCCTCGATGCCGCCGCGCAGCCCGATAAGGGTAAAATGCATGCCGTTGCCCAGCATGATGAAGACGATTCCGATCAGAAGCGCCCAGATGCTCGCCAATACTTGAATCATGAACCGTCCTTTCGGGAATTCAGACGTCCTTGCGCCGCCTGCCGAGTCGCACGGACCGGGCCGCCGCAGCCCGCGTCTGAGCGCCGCATGCGCGTCCGTTTACGACACGCCGACATGTTGCGGGTCGTGTTCAACGGCGCGGCTGTCGCCGGATCAGGCCAAGCGGCCGGGCCCCGGCAGGCCCCTCACCCCGCGCCTTGCGGATTGAGCCCGAAGGCTTGCGCGTCGTTCCGCAGGATATCCATCGCCGCATCGACGACCTTCGGGTCGTATCGGGAACTGCGTCCCGATTCCAATTCATCGAGCAGAACCTGCCAGGGGATCTTTTCGCGATAGGGCCGATTGGTGCCCATCGACTCGATGACATCGGCGACGGCGACGATTCGCGCTTCAAGGGCGATTTCCTCGCCTTTCAACCCCTGCGGATAGCCCGATCC
>Ga0209692_10002734_pt1 | contig 18388 bp, 15 predicted proteins | sample tdDd472_FD_187129 | JGI IMG/M metagenome (GOLD analysis project Ga0209692, IMG submission 187129) | Marine sediment microbial communities from the Atlantic coast under amendment with organic carbon and nitrate - tdDd47.2 (SPAdes)... | ecosystem: Environmental > Aquatic > Marine > Coastal >...
CAGAAATGCTAGGTTGTGCTCTATCTGAAAAAGCTGATGCATATTTGGTTCTAGATGATGTATGCCCCCTTAAAGATGCTGAGCCTAATCATTTAAGTTTTCTTGATAACATAAAATATAAAAAAGACTTCCTTAGCACCAAGGCCGGGGCCTGCATTATTTCCGCAAAAATGGCGGAAATAGCTCCTGAAGGATTAATCTGCCTTATATCACCCACACCATACAAATCCTATGCACTAGCTGCGCAGGCTTTTTACCCTGAAACCCACTCGTATAATAATATATCTCCTATTGCCTCAATAGATAAATCTGCAAAATTGGGAGAAGGAGCGTATGTTGCTCCCAATGTCGTAATCGGCCCAGACGCAGAAATAGGCAAAAATGCATGGATAGAGGCTGGGGCGGTTATTCAAGCAAAGGTTAAAATTGGCGATAATTGCCGTATTGGCGCGCAAGCCACTATTTCTCACGCTTTGATAGGAGATTATGTACGCCTTTATCCCGGAGTTCGCGTAGGACAAGATGGTTTTGGCTTTGCCATAGATCCTAAAGGTCATGTAAAAGTTCCTCAACTTGGTCGGGTTATCATTGAAGATCATGTGGAAATTGGCGCAAACACGACAATAGACCGAGGAGCAGGGCCTGACACAATTATCGGACAGGGAACATGGATTGATAATCTTGTTCAAATTGGCCATAATGTTGTCATCGGCAAGGGATGTGTTATCGTAGCGCAAGTTGGTATCTCAGGCTCTAGTAAAATTGATGATTTTGTTGCTATAGGTGGACAAGCTGGGATAGCAGGGCATTTGCATATTGGCTCGGGCACAAAAATTGGTGCTCAATCCGGCGTTATAAGTGATCTAGATGCAGGCAAAGAATACATGGGAAGCCCAGCTTTCCCCAAAACACAATTTTTTCGACAGGTTGCTGCGCTAAATCGCTTGATTAGAAAGAAAAAAAGAGATTAACTACTATGCCAAAGCTTTCGTAATTTTTGTAAGCTGCGCAAAAGATTTAATTATTTAAAAAATATAAAGACGTTTGAGGAATAAAAAATATGAGTGGAGATAACAAAACCCTTATCGATATTCAAAAAGTCATGGAAATGATCCCACATCGCTATCCACTTTTGTTGGTTGATAGGGTTATTGAACTTGATCATGGGAAAAGCGCGACAAGCGTTAAGAACGTCACTATTAATGAACCCCAGTTTATGGGGCATTTTCCAGGTTATCCTGTTATGCCTGGCGTTTTAATTATTGAAGCTATGGCTCAGACATCTGCCATTGTTGTCGTTGATTTTCTAGGCGATGAGGCAAAAGGCAAAGTCGTTTACTTCATGACAATTGATAATGCGCGTTTTAGGAAACCAGTGACCCCAGGGGACACTATGCATATACATGTTGAAAAAATTCAATCCCGCGGCCCTGTATGGAAATTCAAAGGCACAGCCACCGTTGACGGCAAAGTCTGCGCCGAAGCCGTCATTAGCGCAATGATTACTGATATGGATTCAAGCGAAACATAGTATTTTTCTTCAAGCCTATGATACTTTTCGTTACAAAGTGTGACTTGTTTTAGAGACACACTTCGTTACACTCATTTTGTGTACGCAAATACGTACACCTATCAGACACATCACAGAAAAATAAAAATGCCCAAAAACATACACCACACAGCTATTATTGAAGATGGCGCACAAATAGCTGATACAGCTCAAATAGGCCCTTATTGTTGCATCGGCCCAAATGTAACTATTGAAAATAATGTTATTTTACGTTCCCATGTCCATGTCGAAGGATCCACGACTATCGGAGAAGACTCTCGTGTCTTTCCTTTTGCATCACTTGGTACACCGCCCCAAGATTTAAAATACGACGGCGAAAAATCAGAACTTATTATCGGAAAAAACAATACTATCCGTGAGCATGTCACTATGAACCCTGGTACCAAGGGCGGTGAAATGAAAACAATTATTGGAGATAACGGCCTGTATATGATGGCTTCCCACGTTGCGCATGACTGCAAAATAGGTAATAACGTTATTCTTGCTAATAATGCGACGCTAGCTGGGCACGTTCATGTAGGAGACTATGCAGTTCTAGGCGGATTATCCGCTGTTCACCAATTTGTGCGTATTGGAAAGCATGCTATTATTGGTGGAATGTCTGGCGTGGAAAGCGATGTTATTCCCTATGGCCGAGTTAAAGGTGAGCGCGCCTTTTTGGCCGGTCTAAATTTAATTGGGCTTGAGCGTCGGGGTTTTACCAAACAACAAATTCGTAAGCTTCAACGTGCTTTTAACCAACTCTTTGGTGACGAAGGAACTTTGGAAGAACGTTTGGATAGCGTTTCTGAAGGCTTTTCCGATGATGACCTTGTTACCTCTATTATTACTTTTGCTCGTGATAAAACAAAATTCCCCCTATGTCAGCCCCGCAAGAAATAACAAAAATTGATAAACTAGGTATTATAGCCGGGGGAGGGCATCTTCCTGCTTACTTACTTAACGTCTGTAAAAATAAAGGCATTAAAGTTTATTTTGCAGCGTTAAATAAGCAATGTGATGAAATCCCTATCAAGAATCATCCGAAAGATCAGACATTTTGGGCTGATCTGGGTGGTGTCGGCAAGATTATTGATTTCTTTAAACAAAACAATGTGACAAACCTCGTGATGATTGGTCATGTCAAACGCCCAACCCTTTCTCAGCTCAAACCCGATTTTAAAGCTATACAAATCTTATCGCGTATTGGTTTTAAATCTTTAGGTGATAGTGGTTTACTCAGCGCGCTAAAAGAAGAATTAGAAAAAGAAGGCTTTACAATGCGCGCAATTCAGGACTTTTGCGATAAACTTCTTATGCCACGCGGAGTTCTTGGAGATTATGAAAGCTCCCCGGAAGATCAGGCCACTATAGAACTAGGAATTCGCAAATCACAGGAAATTGGTGAACAAGATATTGGCCAATCTGTTATCGTGCAAGATGGACAAGTTATCGGCATTGAAGATGCTCAAGGAACAGATGCTCTGATCAAACGCTGTTCTTCTCTACTTAAATCAAATGCTAGGGGAGGAATTTTAGTTAAAACCTGCAAGCCTCAGCAAGATACAGCACTTGATTTACCTACAATTGGAGTCGATACTATTCAAAATGCACATAATGCCGGGTTAAAAGGCATAGTTTTGCAAGCTAATTATACGCTCTTAGTTGACCCGAAAAGCATTGCGGAATATGCAAATAAGTATAGAATATTCGTGATTGGTATTGATATCACTTCTTTTTCCTAAAGGTGCCTACGGTAAACACCTTTTTTGAAACATCTCTCTTTATAGATAGCAATAAGGCATAAAAACGATGAAACTTTTTTTTATTGTAGGTGAAGATTCTGGTGATGCTTTGGCTGCTCCCGTTATCAGTGCACTACAAGAGGCTTCCCTAAATGAACCTATTGAGTGTATGGGTATTGGCGGCCCACTTATGGAAGAAAAAGGCTTTCAGACACTTCTTCCTATGGATCAAATATCTGTAATGGGTATATGGGAAATTCTACCTAAACTCCTGCATTTAATGAAAATAAAAAAAGCTATCCTTGATGAAATTGAATCGATACAACCCGATGCCGTTATTACTGTAGATTTTCCAGATTTTAATTTTCATATTGCGCAAAGTTTAAAAAAACGTGGCGTCTATAAAGGTAAAATAATTCATTATGTCGCACCAAGTGTCTGGGCATGGCGGCCAGAACGAGCACAGAAAATTGCACAATTTTTAGATGGTGTAATGTGTCTATTCCCCATGGAGCCTGAATATTTTACAAAACATAACTTAAATGCCGCGCATGTAGGACATCCTTTAGCTGTCAGTGAAGCAAAAAGTGCTACGGGAAAAATCTTTCGTAAAGAAAATGAAATACCTGATAGCGCAAAAACTTTAGGTTTATTCTTTGGCAGTAGAGATGGTGAATTTAAGAATCTTAGCTCAATTATTAAATCGGCTACATTGCTTATCGATGATGTTGAAGATGAATTACATATTATTGCACCAACACTCCCACGCTTGGAATATGATGTCCAAACTATTTTAAAGGGATTTCACCTGCCCGTGTATGTTATTTCAAATCCACTAATGAAATGGGAAGCAATGAAAGCATGTGATGTAGCCATTGCGGTTTCCGGTACAGTTGGCTTAGAACTTGCCTATGCAGGAGTTCCACATATTATTTGCTATAAAGTTAACCCGATAACTGCGCTTATTATAAAACTATTGGTAAAAGTTAAGCATGTCCACTTAGCTAATATCTTGTTAGGCAGAGAAGTTGTTCCAGAATTGTTGCAAGGTAATTGTATGCCCGAAGCAATCGCACAAAAAGTTGAAGATCTTCTGCAAGATGATAAATTGCGCCAGAAACAAATTGACGCCTTTAAGGAGCTTGATACCAAATTGGGACCAAGGGAAGAACAAACCCCCTCGCAAAAAGCTGTAAAATTTATTATTGAGACAATCAATAAAAATTAGACAAAATCAACATTTATCAATCATAACGCTACCGAAGATAATCTATACATAACTACGACTTTCTTCTAAAAAGATCGCGGATGGTTACATTACGGCTTTGATTCGTGCGCAGGTCTCTTCTTTGCCAAGGATTTCCGCTGCATGGAAAATTGAAGGCGAAACCGTAGTCCCAGTCAAAGCTGCACGCAAGGGCATAGCCACTTTACCAAGTTTACCTTCACGCATTTCTCCAGCTATATCTTTGCTGGTTTTTTGAACATAGTCTGCGTCAAAACCTCCATCATGTGCTTCAAAGCGTTCAAGCAGTGCAGATAGGACATCTTTTGCGCCATCTATATTTCTCTGTGCTTTCTCGTCATATGACAGGGGAAGTTCCTTCACATAAAATGCTGCTTCATCAACAAATTGGAGCAATGTCTTAGAACGTGACTTTAGCTCACCGATGCCTGCAATCAAGCGTTTCAAACCAACGCCTGTTGGTTCAACACCAAGCTTAGAGATAAAGAACGGTTTTGCCTGTTTAAGTAAATAATCGTTATCTGCCTCATTAATATAATGCGCGTTCAAATTTTCCAGCTTCTTAAAATCAAATTTTGCTGGCGCTTTGCCAACATGATCAAGATCGAACCATTCAACAGCCTTATCACGAGGAATGATCTCTTCATCGCCGTGAGACCAACCTAGGCGTAGTAAGTAATTAGCCAAAGCCTCTGATAAATAACCCATTTCTTTGAATTCAGCTATACTTTGCGCACCGTGGCGTTTTGAAAACTTAGCGCCATCAGCACCGTGCAATAGGGGCAAATGCGCAAATGTAGGGACATCCCAGCCCATAGCGTCAAATATTATTCTTTGGCGGAAAGAGTTATTCAGATGATCGTCGCCACGCATTACGTGAGTCACGCCCATATCATGGTCATCAACGACTACGGAAAGCATGTAGGTCGGCGTACCGTCCGAGCGAAGGATAATAAAATCATCTAGTTGATCGTTAGCAACCGTCACCTCGCCCTGAACCTTGTCATTGATAATGGAAGAACCTTCTATCGGCGCCTTAATACGGACGACAGGTTTAATATCTTTGGGAGCTGTAGCCGGATCTGCATCGCGCCAACGGCGATCATAAAATGTTTTCTGACCTTCTGTGCGAGCCTTTTCACGCATTTCGTTCAACTCGTCAGGACTACAATAACAATAATACGCCTGTCCCTTAGCGATCATTTCCATGGCAACTTCAGTATGGCGATCAAGACGAGAGAACTGCGATATAACTTCTCCATCATAATCCAGATCTAACCATTCAAGAGCATCTATTATAACCTGAACAGCTTCTTCAGAGTGACGTTTTCTGTCTGTATCCTCTATACGCACCACAAACTTTCCGTTATGGTGACGGGCATAAAGCCAGTTAAATAGCGCTGTACGCGCATTTCCTACATGCATTAGTCCTGTAGGAGAGGGGGGGAAACGTGTGACAACACTCATAATAAACAATCCCTTTTCGTTATAAATATAACTGATAGTAAACAGGCCGATATTATTAGCATGCAAAAGCTCTTTAGCATAGATGGGATTATAGGAAATACGCTCTTATCTGTACGGTGGCGTGCAATCGTTGAGGCAGGGAAACTATTTTGGGGTGTTCAGCTGGCCTTACAAAAACCAAATCTATTTTTATGGATTCCTGTTATTTTCGCCTGTGGAATAGGGACATACTTTGCCTTCCCCTTTGAACTACCCCTGATTCTAGCTGGCTTTTTTTTGGTTTTGGCAATTTCGCTGTATAGCTTTGCTGGCGTTCTTAAACTTTTTATTTCGGTATTATTGATATATACCGCGGGATTTGGCACAGCTAGTTATCGTACGCATTGCGTCTCTACCCCTATTATTTCAAAGAAAATGTCAGCTGTAGATATTACAGGGCACATACGTCAGATCGAAAAACTTAATAAAGGACAGGGCAGCCGCTTAATTCTGGATGTTTTAAGTATTGAGGATCTGCCCACAGATGAGACACCTTTGCGAATTAGACTGACACTTCGCAAAGATAAAAACGTACGTGTAGGGCAACACGTTCGATTGCTTGCAGGATTAAATCCGCCGTCCGAGCCCCTTATCCCGGGTGGATTTGATTTTCGTCGTTATTTATATTTTCAAAAAATTGGCGCAGTTGGATTTGTTTATAATGAGCCAGAAGTCTTACCGGGAGATTCCTCCGGTGATTTCTCGTTAATAGCCTCATGGAATGGTTTTGTTGAATCCTTGCGCCAACGCACCGAATTACGGATATATAACGTTCTTCCGCCTAATCAAGCGGCCATAGCAGCGGCACTTCTTGTTGGGAAAAAAAATGCTATAGCCAAAGATGACCAGCAAGCCATGCGTGATGGAGGATTGGCACATATGTTGGCTATCTCTGGATTGCATGTTGGGATATTTTCTGGAACATTATTCTTTATCTTGCGCTTTATAATGGCCTGTATTCCGGCGTTAGCTTTACATTATCCAATCAAAAAGATTGCAGCGGTGATTGCGGTAATAGGGGCGGTTTTCTATATGTTTATGGCCGGAACCACAGTACCTACGCAACGTTCCGTATTAATGATTGCTATTGTTTTTTTAGCCATTATTCTGGATCGTTCACCAATATCGCTACGCCTTGTTTCGGCCTCTGCATTAGCCGTTTTAGCTTTTCGCCCTGAAAGCCTACTTTCAGTTAGCTTCCAAATGTCCTTTGCAGCTGTAACTTGCCTAATTTATTTTTACAGCGTTACGCGCCAGCTATGGATAAATTTATATTCACAAACTACACTCTTAAAAAAAGCATCTCTCTATTTTATTGGGATTTGCGTGACCACCATTATTGCCAGTATAGCCACGGCACCTTTTGCACTTTATCACTTCGGACAAGTGTCGTTTATCGGATCTTCAGCCAATCTGGTTGCCGTACCACTATTTGGTTTCATCATTATGCCCCTTGCCCTTATCAGCCTCTTGCTTATGCCATTGGGGTTAGACGCACTGCCACTTGACCTGATGGGACAAGGGATAGAAGGGATGCTGGATGTTTCCTATTGGGCGGCCAGTCTTCCTTACGCTATCGTTCGCAACGCGATGTGGCCTTTTAGCGCGTTTATCCTGATTAATGCCGCTACACTATTCATAATGCTGTGGAAGGGGCTGGGGAAAATAATCGCCATACCGTTTCTTATTTTAGGGTTAGCTCTTACTCAGAGCGCTGTCATGCCTGACATTCTCATCGCAGGATCGCATAAATTATTTATGTTTCGTGAGGAAAACTCCAAAGGAGATACATCGCTCCTAACCTCATCACGACGCAATGATCGTTTTGTCATGAAGAACTGGGAAAAACTATATGGTTTACCAGAAAAATCGGCACGGTTATTGGATTACAAAGGAACCGGAAAGGGGGGGGAACATACTTCTTATCAATGCGGAGAGCAGGGGTGCCGTTTTACTATAAAAAATAAAAATATCAGCTTTGTGCGTTCTGCCTATATTCTAAATGAGGAATGTTCGTGGGCACATCTGGTTATCAGCGTGGAGCCTATCCCCAATGAATTGCAATGTAAGGCCCCTTATATGGTTGATAAATTCGACACATGGAAGAATGGCACGCATGCCATATGGCTCACACGTAAAAGCCCTTCTTATCCCGAAATAGAAATAAAAACCATTGCGCATAGCCAAGGCAAAAGGCCGTGGACTAAATTCAACAATGAGCCTAATGATAAGTACGCAAAAGACTAGCTAGCTTGCCTTGAATCTTTACGCGCTCTGGCTCCAAAATACGAGGCTCATAAGCATCATTCTCAGGCTCTAGCACAATCTTGTTACCTGCACGGCGCAACCGTTTTAGAGTCACTTCCAAATCATCAATCAGAGCAACAACGATCTCTCCGTTTTCAGCACTGTCACAGCGACGAATAACCACCGTATCACAGTCATGAATACCAGCATTAATCATTGAATCACCATCAACCAAAAGAGCATAATGCTCCCCATGGCCGATAAATCCCTGAGGTACTTGCAAAGATTCGCCTTCATCACGAATAGCTTCGATTGGTGTCCCAGCGGCTATACGGCCTAAAAGAGGCACCTCATCAAAGCTAACGGCACCACTACCGTGATTTATAGCAACGACATCGGACATAGAACGGCCAGCAGTAACGCCCAATGCTCCGCTAACATCTCTTTTTAGAAAACTCTCTGGTAGACGCTTTATTTCCAGCGCACGGGCACGATGAGGCAGGCGTTCAATATAACCACGCTCTACCAAAGCAGAAATTAGGCGATGAATACCGGACTTTGATTTTAAGCCCAGCGCATTTTTCATTTCCTCAAACGAAGGAGGAATGTCATCTTCAGACATTTTCTGGTGAATAAAAAACAACAGATCTTTCTGCTTTTTAGTAAGCATGATCAGCCTCTCCCCGACTAGATAATTAACATCCTGTTAAAAATAATTACATATGGTAGAACAAGCGAAGTCCTGTATTTGTTCTACTTTAATTCTCTTTTTGTGTCAAGTATGTTCGAGTTTATTGTCCGAGCAATCCACGCAATGCTGCGCCCGGATCATCTTCGCGCATCAAACTTTCTCCAACCAAAAAGCCCTCATAACCAATAGAACCAAGCATTTCGATATCCTCACAACTATAGATGCCGCTTTCTGAAATTTTAAAACAATTTTGAGGAATATTCATGATCAGTTCGATAGAGGTTTCCAAACTAACCTCCATAGTATCGAGGTTCCGGTTGTTTACGCCAATTATCATCGGATCAAGCCTTAGCGCTCGTTCAAGCTCTGCTAAATCATGAACTTCAACAATCACGTCCATATTAAGCCCTATGGCTGTTTCATAGAGCCTACGAGCCATATTATCATCAAGCACAGCCATGATTAGCAGTACACAATCAGCCCCCAGCGCTCTTGATTCAAAGATCTGGTAAGGATCGATCATGAAATCCTTACGCAATACCGGAATATCGATTTCTTCCTTAATCGCGACAAGATAACCATCACTACCTTGAAAGAAGGGTTCATCTGTCAGAACAGACATACATGTCGCTCCAGCCTCTTTATAAGCTTTAGCAATCTGGACAGGATCAAAGTTTTCACGGATAACGCCTTTGCTAGGAGATGCTTTTTTAGCCTCCGCGATAATGGAGGGGCCTTTGTTGCGCTTCATCGCATTTAGGAACCCTGACGGAAGCTGCGTCTCATCAATAACTTTGCGCAAATCGTCGTATGAATAATGTTTTTTCATATCTTCGACATGTTTGCGCTTTTTTAAGCATATTTTTCCTAAAATATTTACTGTCATTCCCTGTTCCCTTTTTCTGTGCCCTAATCAGGCTTCTGCATTTTCTTTTGTAAAGGCGATATAGTTTTCAAGAACCTCTAAAGCTTTACCATTATCCAATGCATGCGCCGCGCACCAAACCGCGTCCTCCAGTGTTTCTTCCTTACCTGCTATAATAATTGCTGCGGCAGCATTAGCAATAACAATGTCGCGATAGGGACCTTGCTCTCCCTTTAGTACGCCGCGCAATGCGTTTGCATTTTCTTGCGGACTTCCACCTATTAAATCCTGAGGGCTTGCGCGTTTAAGGCCAAAGTCTTCAGGCGTTAAAATTCCTTCTGTGATCTGTCCGTCTTTTATTTTTGCAACATAAGTCTCACCGGTTGTGGTGATTTCATCAAGACCGTCAGAGCCATGGACAACCCATGCTCTACTTGTTCCAAGTTTATTAAGAGCCTGCGCCATTGTCAGAGCTAGCGCTTTATCAAAAACGCCAAGGAGCTGATATTTCGTTCCGGCAGGATTAACGAGTGGTCCTAAAATATTAAAAATTGTGCGCACGCCAAGCTTTTGGCGTACCGGCATAACATGCTTCATAGCCTTGTGGTGATTTGGTGCCATCATAAATGCGTAATTAAAACGCTCCAAGGCCTCTTCTGTCTTTTCTTTGGAGACGGACAGCTCAACTCCCAGCGCCTCTAGAACATCAGCCGCGCCAGTCTTTGAAGACGCTGATCTACTACCATGCTTGGCCATAGGAATATCACAAGCGGCGCACACCAAAGCCACAGCCGTTGATATATTATATGTGCTAGAACCATCTCCGCCCGTGCCACAACAATCTATAGCCCCAACAGGAGCTTTAATTGCCAGAACCTTTTCGCGCATTACACGAGCTGCTCCGGTAATTTCATCGACGCTTTCTCCGCGCTCGGCTAGACCTAATAAAAAGGCGGCGATATTATCATCGCTCCAACGCCCCTCCATAATATCGCTCACACAGGCACGCATTTGCTCTTCGGTGAGATAATCACCACTTTGAATAATTTTCAGGTTTTGGGTCGATTTTGTTTTCATTTACATTAACTCTACAAAATTTCTAAGGAGCGCATGCCCATGATCGGTGGCTATACTCTCAGGATGGAACTGCACGCCGTGGATAGGTTTATCCTTATGAGATAACCCCATAATAATACCATCATCCTCAGTCTCCGCAATTATTTCAAGGCAATCGGGCAAACTTTCACGCTCAGCTATCAATGAATGATAGCGTGTTACGGCATAGGGCGAGGGGAGGCCTCTAAATATTGTTTTTTGTTCATGTACAACGGCCGAGATCTTACCATGCATCGGCTTTGGCCCGCGGATGACTTTGCCGCCAAAAACCTGAGCTATAGATTGGTGCCCCAAACATATACCCAAAAGCGGAACGTCATGCTCAGCCGCAGCTTTAATTAAATCAAGGCAAATGCCCGCATGATCCGGGTCACCTGGCCCTGGAGAGACTAGGATACCAGATGGTTTTTCCTTTAATATGTCATCTACGCTACGCTCATCATTGCGGTAAATACACACCTCAGCGCCCAAATCTCCTAGATATTGGACGATATTATAGGTAAAACTATCATAATTATCGATTAAGGTTATCATGGATTTGTTATGGCGTTCTGTGATACAAAAAGCAAGAAACAATAAGGATGTTAGCGTTTTTTGCATTTTTATTATTTTAATTTGGTACCCACTATTAACATAAACACACTAAACGCGTAATTAAGTAACATTATGACTTTTCAAGGCAAAACACGATTTCTTGTCAGAACACTAATTTTTATTATTATCGGTGCTGTCGCGATCGTATTTACGGATTTATTTGTTCTAAACAAAAAGCACGGCCCTGATCCATATTGGTGGAGCCATAATGTATTCACCACGCTTGCATACTGGTCATCTAATTCAAATGGTGTCGATGTCGCGGCCCTAAAATCAAAGCATTCCTACTATATGGAAGAAGGTATTGTAATTCCTAAAGATGCTTTTGATAACATAACATTAACGGCTAAACATCCTTCAAAAGCCGCTGTGATTAATAAAACTGATAGGCTATCAGCCATAGAGCCATCCGTTGGTATCGAGAATAAATATCCGGCAGACGACAGCTCTCTTACCATGAGTCTTAATGATGTAGCTCCTAGCGTAGGACTAGATGCCCTAGGTCTTGAAAATGAAGATATCGCAGATATATTTTCCCGGCGTAATGTTGAAGACGTTGTCCTTTCATATGGAGAGGTTCCAGAGTTTAGGCCTAGGCCTAGACCTGCGTCCATTCCAGCGACTCTCCCTGTATCCGAGCCTACAGCTGAACTAGATAAAATTGAAGAAACCATAATCGCTGCTACTGATAATACTTTTGAGGTGTATACGCATGCGCCTATAGAAGTAAAAGAAGACAAGTACCCAGATAATACCGACGAAAAAAACACATATAGCTATATCGGACCGGAAGGTAACGGCAAGATTGCTATCATTATTGATGATATGGGTCTGTCATTACGTAGTAAGTTAGTTGAAGTGTTGCCAGCTCCTCTAACTTTATCCTATCTACCTTATGCAGAAAATTTAAAAGAACGTGTACACCGCGCCCACTCCAATGGCCATGAGATTATGGTACATATTCCAATGGAACCACTTAATAGCAAATTGGATGCAGGGCCGCACGTCCTCACTGTATCCCAAAGCAAAGAGGAGCTTCTTGATACTCTTGATTGGGGGCTATCGCAGTTTGATGGATATGTGGGTATAAACAACCATATGGGCAGCAAAATTACAGCTGATAAGAGAGCCATGGATGAAGTAATGGCTAATCTTAAAACACGAAAATTATTCTTTGTTGATTCACGCACAATTGGCTCTTCCGTTGCGGCACAAAGTGCGCGAGAAACTGGCATTCCTTACGGCGTGCGGGATATATTTTTAGATCATGAAGTTACTTCTGAATTTATTCAAGGAGCGCTGACAAAGCTTGAAAACAAGGCAGCAACCCGCGGCTATGCAATTGCTATCGGTCATCCGCATAAAGAAACAATTAACGCGCTGAAAGAATGGTTGCCAACATTGAAAGACAAAGGGCTAACCCTTGTGCCGGTGAGTGAATTGCTTCAATACCCGTTAGATGAAAATGCACAGGCAAAACTAGATTAAGAATATTTCTTTATTGTGAGATCCGCAGCATACAGCACTGCTTTTGCTTTGTTGCGGCATTCTTGATGTTCAAAATCTGGGCTACTATCTGCCACGACACCGCCGCCAGCCTGCACATAGACTTTACCGTCTTTTACTAGCGCTGTGCGCAGAGCAATACAGCTATCCATGCTGCGCCCCGAGAAATACCCGACACCTCCTGCATAAGTAGCGCGGCGACTTACTTCAAGCTCGTCAATGATCTCCATAGCGCGGATTTTTGGCGCGCCGGAAACTGTTCCAGCAGGAAATCCTGCGAAGAGAGCATCCACGACATCAACATCATCGCGAAGACGTCCTTGCACATTAGAAACTATATGCATCACATGAGAATAACGCTCTACTTGAAATTGTTCGGTTACTTCTACACTGCCAATTTGTGCAACACGCCCAACATCGTTGCGCCCGAGATCAACCAGCATCAAATGCTCTGAGCGTTCTTTCGGATCAGCTAACAATTCTTCCTCAAGAGCTTTATCTTCTTGTAGATTTTTACCGCGTTTGCGCGTCCCGGCAATGGGCCGAATAGTTACCATTCCATCACGAACACGCACCAAAATCTCAGGGCTAGAGCCCACCAGCGAGAAACCATCAAAAGAAAGATGGAATAAAAATGGAGAGGGATTTACGCTGCGCAAAGAACGGTACAATTCAAATGAAGGCAAATCGTAATCAATAGAAAACCGCTGCGAAGGAACAACCTGAAAAACATCTCCTGCACGTATGTATTCTTTAGCCCTTTTAACGGCATCTTTATAGACATTCTCATCGGTGTTGGATACGGGATTTTGGCCGGGTTGGAGCGAAGTTTTGTGCTCCAAAAGGTTGTGATCTAAAGGCGCATAAAGTGACTGTAAGACTTGCTCAATAAGCTCTTTGGCATTGTTATATGCGTCTTCTGCGCTCATAGAACTATTTTCAGCATGCTCGTATACTGGTGTAACGATACATATACGATGCTTAACATTATCAAAAATTACCAACACAGAAGGGCGCATAAGCACACTGTCGGGGACACCCATATCATCTAGGTTATTATCAGGAATATCCTCAATCAAACGCACCATGTCATAACCGATATAGCCAAACAGCCCAGATGCGCACATAGGAGGCAAATCTTCTGGCACATTATCAATGGAGCTGTTCTTTAATGCATTTTTGAGTGATTGGATGGAATCCTCTGTTTCATCCGGCATCCAATCAGAATCGCTAGCCTTACGCGTTTCTACGGCGCCTTTCTTGCAACGCCACAGAAAATCAGGCTGTGTCCCAATTATAGAATAGCGCCCAAGCGTCGATCCGCCTTCTACAGATTCCAGCAAGAAAGAATAGGGAGCATGCCCGCATATCTTCAAATAAGCAGAAACAGGCGTTTCCAAATCAGAAGACATCCAGTGCCAAACAAGCTGGGGTTTTCCGGCATCATAGACTTCTCCGAACACTTCATGTTCTGGATATAACTTGATGTTCCCAACAGAGGACGGATCAAGAGATTGCATGTCTTTAATTATCCTTATATTACTGCTGCGGTGACTTTTTGTCATAAACCTGCTTGAGCAGATTACCGTTCACTCTTGGCTTAACACTATCGACCAGAGTGCGCAGATACATTAAGAAAGCATCATCTTCCATCTCTTTATCTATGTTTTTTGCTATAGCTTGTAGAGATTTTTGAACAGTTTCATCTTCCGTAACTTCAGGCACGCTATATCCACTAATTTTGATAAGAGCAAGTTGATCACCTAGATCAAGAATTTCATAATCGCCTACAGCCGTTTGAAAAATTGCAGGACGAGAATCCTCTTTCATCGGTGCTGGCATTTCACCAGACAAGCTCACGGCTTTGTAACGCATAATTCCTTTATTGTTATCACGAGCAATGCCTTCAAATTTTGAACCTCCGGTTCCTAGCTCGGCCAGATATTTTCCAACATTGTCATTATTTTGTGCATGTCTCTGGTCTGCAACAAACTGATCCGCTAGTTCCTTCTTAACTTTACCAAAAGGTTCGTAGGTCTCTAAAGCCAGATCTTTAAGCATAAATGCTGCGAGCATACCGCTTGGTAATTCCTGCAACAAAGAGGTTTCACCTTCAGCTAACTCATAAGACAATTCTCGCACTTCTTTATTATCTTCACCAGCAACAGAACCTAAGCCTTGATTTCCATCTTCATTCAAACCTGTTTTATCAAAAGGCCCAATAGTTACGATCTCAAGCGGGAAAGTCTCTTCTTTGGTAAGATCTTCAAAAGACATTCCACTATCAAGGCTTTCATCAAAATCTTGAGAAACTTTATAAACTTCTTCATCGCGTTTTTCCTGAAGCAGCGCTGTTTCTACCTCTTTTTGCACTTTTTCAAATGGAAGAACAGTAGCTTCCACACGCTCATCAAGTTTTACAACGTGGTAACCAAGCATAGTCTGAACAGGCGGGGAAACTGCACCTTCATCAAGCTCTTCAAGAGCCTGAGCCATTTCCGGTATCATAGAAGCAACTTCAAAATCCCGTCCTTCATAATATTTGTCCTCTGAGCCAGTCACCAAGATTACGGCCTCCTTAAGGCTCTTCCCAGCCTGCACTTCATCGTAAATGGCTTTGGCCTTATCTAGTGTATCAACCAATGACTGAGTGAGTATGACCGATTCGCCTACAGTAAACCTGCTTTGATTATCCTGATAAGCTTGTTTGACTTCTTCAGGCGTTACCTCGACTTCAATCTCTAGCTTATCTGGATCAAATACAGCCATTTTTACCGTGCGGTATTCTGGTATTTTATAGCGCACACGCTTCACGCTTTCATAAAGCCGCTCAAGCTGTTCTTGTGTTGCAGGTTCAATATCCTGAATTTCCTTATCCGAAAAGAATATGGCTTCGATATCACGAGTCTGATTTTGGAATTTATATAGTTCTCCGACTAATATATCCTCATCGAATGAATAACCGGCGCGCACAGCCTGCATCAAAAACTCACCTGTAACCTCTCTTTTCAAGATACTTACAAACTCATCTTCGCTCATCCCCTGACGTTGCAAAAGCTCTTCAAGTGCTTGCTGCATATTTTGCCCTGGTCGCACATTCGGCTGAATTATTTCAGCTACGCGCAAAGCTATACGTTCTTTATCTAATTCGAATCCTTTATTCTTTGCTGTTTGGGCAAGCATATAGGTGTTGATTTGGCCAGAGAGTATCTCATCAATCAAGCCAAGCTTATAAGCTTGTTCAGGCTGGATACGATATTGCGCTAACGATCTGCGCACAGTGCGATCAAACGAACGGATATTTATGGTTTCGTCACCAACACGAACAATATCGCTTCCGCCTACATTAGAACCTTTCAAGACACCCCTTACGTCCATCAAAGCCAGACCGCCAACAGACAATCCGAGTAGTCCAAAAAGAAAATATTTAACTAAACCACCACTTGCGCCTGAGCGCATCATCTGCATAACCATAAAAATACTCGCACTTATATAAAAATTATTGTGATAGTCCAGCACTATAAGCACGCATATAGAGCTGAGCAAGCCAGCAAATAGGAAAAACAATAAAAATCAACGATAAATGATTGATTTTCCGCACCCGCTAATTAACATAGGGGCATATTAAAAGGATGGTGAACGAAAATGAAAAAGCTGATCGCTGCTAACTGGAAAATGAATATGACTATGGCCGAGACCAGAGGCTTTGTTAAGAACCTATTGCAGAGCGTTGAAAAACACCCTGAGATACTGGAAAAATCAGAGCTGATTATCTGTGCGCCACATGTCTATCTCTCGGCATTATCAACTTTTTGTGAAAAAGGTGTGGTTTCTATAGGAGCACAGGATTGTTCTGCACATAATAAAGGCGCTTACACAGGCGAAATAAGCACCGGAATGCTAAAAGATGTAGGATGTACTCACGTGATTGTCGGGCATTCCGAGCGCCGCGAATATCATGGTGAAAAGAATGAATCGGTATGCGAGAAAGCAAAAACAGCACATAAAGACGGGCTTACAGCTGTTATATGTATTGGCGAATCACAAAGTGAACGCAAAGCTAATCTTCAGGAAAAAGTCGTTGAGAGGCAATTGCTTGAATCCGTACCCAAAAACGCCACTGCTGGAAATACTGTCATAGCCTACGAACCCGTATGGGCCATAGGGACCGGAAAAACCCCAAGTCCAGATGATGCCGAGCAAATGCATATATTTATTCGCGCATTCTTAACAAAGCATTATAGTGACGGACAAGATATGCCTATTCTATACGGTGGATCAATGAATCCTAAGAACGCCAACGAGCTCCTATCCATACCTAATATTGACGGTGGATTAATCGGAGGAGCAAGCCTAAAAGTTGAAGATTATTTGGCTATTGCACAAAGTGCATAATTTTTTTGATATTTAGGCTAGCCTTTACAGCCAAGACTATTTATAAGAGGTTGGATATCGGTACATAAAAGACATAATAAATAAAGAAATAGCGCTATGGAATCAGTTGTTCTTGTCATTCACCTTATTTTTGCTCTGGCCATTATTGGCCTTGTGCTGCTTCAGCGTTCTGAAGGCGGCGGGCTTGGCATTGGCGGAGGAGGCGGTGGTCTTGGCGGTCTTGCCTCAGCCAAAGGTACTGCTAATGCATTAACTAAAATGACAGCGATATGTGCAGCTGGTTTTTTTGTAACTTCGCTTACTCTGGGCGTTCTTGCTAGTAATAGCTCTCAGCAAAATATCGGCCTATTAGAGAATGTCGATGCATCGCAAATAGAAGCTTTAGCCCCGGATAGTGATAACAATGAAGCTCCGAGCGGGATAAAATACACGCCTCCAAGTGAGATTGAGGACACTGAAGCTGCTGCTGAACTTAGCCCAGTTTCCAAAGAATCTTCTGAAGCATCGGTTGATAAGCCTCAGGAAAATACCGAAAACTCAAATACACAACCAGAGACAGAGGCCCCCTCTGCTCCGATAGAGTAAAGCATGACACGATATATATTTATTACTGGCGGCGTCGTTTCCTCTTTAGGGAAAGGACTAGGCTCCGCTGCGCTTGGCGCGTTATTACAGGCTCGTGGATATAGCGTGCGTCTATGCAAACTTGACCCTTACCTGAACGTCGACCCAGGCACAATGAGCCCATTTCAACATGGTGAAGTTTATGTGACTGACGATGGCGCAGAGACTGACCTTGATTTCGGGCACTATGAACGATTCACTGGCGTACCAGCCAAAGGCCTAGACAACACGACTACAGGCCGCATATACACTCACGTGTTACAAAAAGAACGCAAGGGTGAATATCTAGGTGCGACAATTCAGG
>Ga0209692_10002735_pt1 | contig 18386 bp, 13 predicted proteins | sample tdDd472_FD_187129 | JGI IMG/M metagenome (GOLD analysis project Ga0209692, IMG submission 187129) | Marine sediment microbial communities from the Atlantic coast under amendment with organic carbon and nitrate - tdDd47.2 (SPAdes)... | ecosystem: Environmental > Aquatic > Marine > Coastal >...
TGATCACCGGGGTGATGAACGACTTGAACCAACCCACCATCAGGACATAGATCAGCACCATCACCACCGCAAAGGCGATCCCCATGTCGCGGAAGACCTCATAGGTGATGTGCCACTCGCCGTCCCACTTCATGATGTAGCGGGTCGAGTCCTCGGGCATGGAGGTGGCAATGATCTCGAGCTCTTCACCGAGTGGGGTGATGATCTCGGACAGCCGTTTCTCGAGTTCGAGGATGGCGTAGACCGGCGCCTCGAAGCGGCCGGCGACATCGCCGTAGACATAGGTCACGGGCTGGAGATTCTTGTGGTAGCGGCTGCGCTCGCGCTCGCCGTCGACCACTCTCACGAGTTCCGACAACGGCACCATGCCGCCGTCGCCACCGTGCACCGAGAGCTGGAGCAGATCATCGATGTGGGAGCGTTGGGCCCGGTCGAGGCGCAACCGGATCGGCACCGGGTCGCGGCTGGTGGGATCGTGAATGAGCCCGGCGTCGGCGCCCGAGAGGGCGACCCTGACGGTGCGCACGACCTGCTCGACGGTGATCCCGGCCCGAATGGCCTTCTCGCGGTCGACGAGGACCTCGAGCCGCGGCCCGGCGGCCTCGACCTCCCAGTCGACATCGACCACGCCATCGGTGGTGGCGAAGATCTCGCGTACCTTGTCGGCGACCTCGAGGCGGCCGTCCATGGTGGGTCCATAGATCTCGGCCACCAGGGTGGACATCACCGGCGGGCCGGGCGGAATCTCGGCGACCTTGAGAGTCACACCGAGGGGCTCGGCCACAGGCACGAGCATGTCGCGGACCTTTTTGGCGAGATCATGCGATTGCAGATCGCGTTTCTCTTTGTGGACAAAATTGACCTGGATATCGGCGACGTTGGCCCCCGAGCGGAGGAAGTAGTGCCGGACGAGGCCGTTGAAGTTGAAAGGCGCCGAGGTGCCGACATAGACCTGGTAATCGGTGACTTCGGGCATGGTGCGGAAGGCGCCTGCAAGCTCCCGAGCCGCGGCATTGGTTTGTTCCAGGGTGAATCCCTCGGGCGCATCGATGACGACCTGAACCTCGGATTTGTTGTCGTGGGGCAACATCTTGACGGTGGTGAACCCCACCCCGACCGTGGCCATGGCGCCGACGAGCAACAGGGCGACCCCGGCCAGGAAGAGATAGCGTAACCCCCTCGACCGGATCAGCGGCTGCATGAGTTTGTGGTAGATCCGTGAGAGGAAGCTGTCCTCCGCGGTCTGGTGGTCCTCATTCGAAGCCTTGTCGCTCGCCGCCTCCTTCTTGAAGAGCCGATATGCGAGCCAGGGCGAGATGGTGAACGCGACGCCGAGTGAGAAGAGCATGGCCGCCGAGGCGTTGATGGGGATGGGCCGCATGTAAGGGCCCATGAGCCCGCGGACAAATGCCAGCGGCATGAGCGCCGAGATGATGGCGAAGGTGGCGAGAATCGTCGGGTTGCCGACCTCGTCGACGGCGTAGATCGTCGCCTGTTTTGCCTTGCCCCAGCGAAGCTGGATGTGGCGGTGGATGTTCTCGACGACGACGATGGCGTCATCAACCAGGATCCCAATGGAGAAGACCAGGGCGAAGAGGCTCACCCGGTTGAGGGTGTAACCGAAGAAGTACGACGCGGCCAGGGTCAGGGCCAGGGTCACCGGGATGACGACCGCGACCACGATGGCCTCACGCCGTGACAGGGTGATCCACATGAGGAGGATCACCGCGAGAGTTGCCGACCAGAGGTGCGTCAGCAGCTCGTCGGATTTCTCTTTCGCGGTGGCGCCGTAATCGCGGGTTTTCAGGATCTCGATATCCGACGGGATGACCCGACCCTCGAGACGGGCGAGGACGCGGTCGATATCGGTGACCATGTCGACGGCGTTGGTGCCGGGCTTCTTGGCCACCGAGAGGGTGACGGCGGGGACGTCCATGCCGGCCCGCTCGAGGCCCTTCTCGGGTGCGCCCGGTCCGGAGCCGAGCCAGACATAGGAGCCGGGCTCCTCGGGGCCGTCCATGATTTCAGCGACATCCTTGAGATAGACCGGTTGGCCGCCGCGGGCGCTGACCACGACGTTGCCGACGTCATCGGCATCGGCGAGGAACTCGCCGACATCTACAAGGACCTCGGTGTTGGCTATGGCGGCCGACCCTGCCGGGAGACGCCAGTTGACGCTCTGAACGGCCTGGTAGGCCTGGAGGAGAGAGACATTGAACGACGCGAGCCGTTCGCGGTCGAAATCCACCCGAACAACCCGGCGCTGGCCACCGATGACCCAGACCTGAGCGACCCGCGGGTGCTTGGTGATCTCGACCTTGAGTTCATCGGCCACCCGCCGCAGCTCGGTGGAGGTGGCGTTCTCGCCCCACAGGGTGTAAGCGACAACGGGGACATCGTCGATGGTGCGGGGTTTGACAACGGGTGGGACGAGCCCTTCCGGGAGTTCGTCCATCATCGACGCGATCTTCGAGTGAACCCGGACCGCGGCCTGGTCGGGATCGGTCCCCACGAGGAATCGGACGACGATGAATCCGCCCGAGGGCCGCGAGATCGAGTAGATGTACTCGACATTCTCGATCTCGTAGAGAAGTTTCTCCAGCGGGGTGATGACCCGGTGCTCGATCTCTTCGGCGGTGGCGCCGGGGAAGCCGACCATGAAGTCGATCATGGGCACCTTGATCTGGGGTTCCTCCTCCGACGGGGTGACGAGGAGGGCGAAGCCGCCGAGGAGCAGCGAAGCGACGATGATGAGCGGGGTCAGTTTGGATTCGAGGAAGGCGCGGCCGATGCGGCCGGCAAGGCCGAGCTTGCGCCGCGTCATCTTCAGACGCAGCGCATCGCGACGCGCCTGTTCGAGCTCCTGCGGCGAGGGCTTTCCCTCGTTCGGAGCGGCGGTATCGCGGGTGTCTTCGGTCATCGCGCCACCTCCAGCGGAGTGCCGTCTGCGACCGGCGCCATGAGATCGACGGCGACCTGGTCGCCGGCGTCGAGACCGGAGAGGATCTCGATGCGTCCGTCGCCGAGATCGATCCCGGTGGTGACCGCGCGGGTGCGTGCGGTACCGTCATCGGCGCGGGTCACGACGAGTTCGAGACCACCGCGGCGATGGACCGCGGCTGTGGGTGCGAGGAGGCGATTTCCGGCGTCACCGGGGATGGCCGCCCGGCCGCTGAGACCCGTTGAGATATTGAGTTTCCCGAGATCGGCCTTGACCGTGAAGGTATGGGTCGCCGAATTGGCGGAGGGTTCGATCTCGCGGATCGTACCGGTCACGATGCCGAGATCGGGCCGGGTGTCGAGACTGACCGCGATCTCGTCGCCGATGGCGAGACGCCGGATATCGGTTTCGCGCACCTCGAGCCAGATCTGCTGGCCCTCACGCGACTCCACCTGGACCAGCGGTCGGCCGGGGGCTGCGAGATCACCCACTTCGACCATGGTCTTGACCACGCGTGCCGCAAAGGGCGCCCTGACGACTGACTCGGAAGCGACCGAAGAAGCTGCGCGGACCGCGCCATCGGCCTGTTCGACGGCTCCCTGCGCCTGCTCGTACTGCATCCGGGCCATGTCGAGCTCGAGCTCCGAGGCGGCTTTTTCGGCATAAAGCGCCTGGTATCGTTGGAAGTTGCGCTCGGCGAGGGCGAGGCCGGCCTTGGCCTGGGCGAGAGCGCCGCTGGCCTGGGCGAGCTGAGCATCGCTCGTCTCGGGCTGGATCTCGATGAGGGTCTGACCCTTGGCGACGGTAGCGCCGGCCCGGACCTTGACCGCCACGACCGGCCCCATCACGCGGCTCGAAATCGAGGCCTGGCGGACCGGTTGGACGGTGCCGCGAACTTCGATGGTGTTGGCATCGGAGGCGTTCTCTACCGCGGCCAAAGTGACCGAAACCGGAGCGAGATCGGCTTCGGCAATCTCGGCTTCGTGCGAGCCGCACGCCACGGTGGTGAGGGTGGCGGCTGCGAGGGCGATGACGGCGAAGAGATGGGGGTTGCGGGTTTTCATCGGGACTCCTCCATGCTGGGAATCAGGGTCGAACCGGAGACGAATTGAAGACGGGTGGTGCTGAGCAGAACGTCGTACCGAGCCACCAACTCGCGGGTCTCGGCCTCGCGGAGTGCGGTTTCGGCGTCGAGGACCTCGACCATCTTGTCGAGACCCTGTTTGAAACGGTGTTCGCGGACGCGCAGGGCCTCGGTGGCGGCGGCGAGAACGCTTTTTGCAGTGGCGTGACGGTTTCGAGCGGTTTCGAGATCCTGCCAGGCCTGGCGAACCTCGAGCCTGATGCCTTCTTCGAATCGACGAATATCAGCTTCGAAAGAGACCGCGTCGTTTTCTGCGGCCTTGCGGGCCTTGGTGTCTGCGATCGCACCGAAGAGGTTGATTTTGGCGACGGCCATGATGGTTCCGGAATGGCCGTTGGATCCGAAAATGGTGTCGTCGTAGAGACCGTAGCGACCGACAACGGCCACTTCGGGGAGATAGCCGGATCTGGCGGCCTTGGTCTCGAGGCGGCCGGCTTCGAGCTGCTGTCTGGCGGCGGCGAGATCGTGCCGTCGATCGACGGCCGCACCGGCCCACTCATCGAGCTCACCGGAGATCGCCTGCGGCGGCGGAATCGACGCCAGGTGGCGGGGCGTCGCCTGATCGGCGCCCATGTGGAAGTTGAGTGCGGCCTCGGCGAGCTGGGCTCCGTTCTTCGCCTGCTGCAACAGATCGTCCATTTCGGAGAGATAGACCATGGCGTCGAGGACGTCCGCCGTGAGGATGATGCCCTGCTCTGCGTAGGCTTCGGCGAGTTTGACGTGTTCGGCCGTGGTGGTCCGGGCCTTGCCCAGCAGTTCGACGTTCTCTCGCGCTTTGGCGAGATTCACAAAGGCGGTTGTGGTGTCGAAGGCCACCAGTTCGCTCGTGTGACGCCAGGTCTCGTGCCCGGCGCCGGCCATGGTCTCGGCCTGTCCGATTCGGGCGCCGAGCTTGCCACCGGTATAGATCGGCAGGGTCAGATCGAGGGTCGTCATCCAGGTCGAGATCGCCGCCGGATTGTTGGGATCCGAGGAGAAGAACTCGTCGAAATCGAACCGCCCCTGGTTGAGAGTCAGGGCAAAGACCTCGGCCGGGTTGTTGGAGTAGTTGAAGGTTTCGGCGAGATCCAAGCGGCCCCAGCGGTGGCCCTTGGCCTGTTTTGCCCGCGAATCTCCCGCCTCGGCTCGTGCGGCTGCCGCCTGGACGGCCGGGTTGGAGACCAGGGCGGACTCGACGGCATCCTCGACCGTGAGGACCTGAGCGGCAAGACCGCCACCGGTTGTGAGAGTGATCAGCAAGCTGAGCGGAATCCATCGCATGGAGTGGCTCCTCCTTCACTATATAACTATTTAAGAATATACAGATATATTTTGATTGTCAACCCCTTCATGAACGATTGATTGACGTGACATGAGGATAGTCTTTAGCGATCTAAGTGTCTATTGATGTGGGAGTTGAGCAAATGTGGAATTGAGGTTGATCGTGCCTAGTTCGCGTTGTCCTCGCGATACTCGGGCAACCTGAACCGCCCCGTGGTGCCGCAGTCGTGCCCCTCGCTTTCGAGATCGAGGGTTCCGCCCATCAGTTCGGTGAGACGGCGCGAGATGGTGAGGCCGAGCCCGGTGCCGCCGTGCTCCCGGGTGGTGGAACCATCGACCTGATAGAAGCTCGAGAAGACCTTGTCGAGTTCCCCCTTGGGAATCCCGACGCCGCTGTCGGTCACGGTGAAGACGATCTCCTCGTCTTCTTCGGCACATCTCACATCGATGGTCCCGTTTCGAGGGGTGAACTTCATGGCGTTGGAGAGGAGGTTGGTGAGGATCTGGGTGGTTCGATCGGGATCCGCCCACAAGACGAGGCCGGGACCGTCAGTGGACAAGGTGAATTTGATCCCCTTGTTCTTCATCTGATGCTTGAAGAGCGTCTCCACTCCCTCGAGCACCGAACGGACCGGCACGGGGACGCGGTGGACCTCGAGCCGTCCGGCCTCGATCTTGGCGAGATCCAGGACATCGTTGATGATGGTCAGCAGCTTCTCGGCCGAATCGTGGGCGATGGTGAGGTACTCACGTTGCTTGTCGACATCGTCGATGGTGCCGTCGATGACGAGTCGGAGAAAGCCGAGAATGGCGGTCAAGGGAGTGCGGAGTTCGTGTGAGGTGTTGGCGAGAAACTCCGATTTCAGCCGCGATGCCTCAAAAGCGACGGCACGTTGCTCGTTGAGCTCTCGGACAAGCTGCGCAACATAGATCGTACCGCCGAGGAGAAAGCCGATCTGGGTCATCAGGTCCATGTCGTCGGCGGCAAGCCGAGGCGGTGTGCTCGAGGCCGTGACCAGCACACCGATGACCGTGCCGCCGGCGAGCAGGGGGAGGAAACCGAAATGGCGGATGTCGTACTCCGCGCCGAGCCGAGCGGCATCATTCGACGACACCATCTCGTGCACCTCGGCGGTCCGCGGGACGCCGGTTTGAAACGCGATCACACAAGGGTGGTCCTCCGGTCCGGGAGCCTTCTTCCGATGCTGGACGAAGAAGTCGACCCCGGGGCCGGCCGACGCAACCAGACGCAGCTCACTGCTGCCCGCGAGGGGACGGTACAGCAGCAGCGCCTTCATGGGCATGACCTGTTGACCCGTCTCGAGATAACGTTCGAGAATCCGTTCCTCCTCGACCTCGCCGGCCATGGTCTGGGCGAGATTGGAGAGGAACGAGAGGCGGGACTGCTGTGCTTCGGCGGACTGCTGGGCAAGAAAGAGATCGGTGACCTCGGTGGCGACGATCTGAACGAGGGTCTGGTCTTCGGTGGGGTCCACGACCTGGTGAAGATGGGTGCTCAACCAGCGGACGGCTCCACCCGGATCTTCGGTTCGGATCACACCTTCCCAGACTCCACCGGGGCGTTCGAGTACGGAGGTCACCGCGGAGTGGAGCTGTGGACGATCGTGGGGATGGAATCGTTCCAGCCACCTCGGCGGTGAGTCATCTTCCGTTTCGGAAGAGATACCGAGAGCCGTTCGTGCCCGGCGGTTGGCGTAGTGGAGATTGCGATCTCGGTCCACCGAAAGAACCATGGCCGGCAGGGTGTCGAGAAGAATCTCGGTGCGGCGGCGCAACCGGGTCAAACGGTCGTGCATGGCGTCCTGATCGAGCAGGCGAGTGGCGTTCTCACCGGTGGAACCCATGATGGGGGTCGCCATTGCGATTCCGAAGAGCACCAGGCCCCACATCACCGAGGCATCATAGGGGGTGCGGCTCAGAGCGAGGACAACATGAGATCCGGCGACCAACATCATGGTGACACCGAGCCAGAGATCGCGTCCCTCGTTCTCGCGCCAGATCAGCAGCATCGCGGAGGCAGCTGCAAAAGCGATGCTGAGCCCGACCTCCGCCGGCTGGACGCCGACCAACCAGCCGATATGTTGGAGGCCCACCATCGCCAGGGTCGTTCCCAACGCGGTGGTGAGTGCCAACGCGCTGCGCCGTGCCTGCCCCCGCTCGACGGTGAGCATTTCGTTGCGCACCGGAAACAGCAGGACTGTGACCGCAGCCGCTTGCGCCAAAACCCAGGCGACTCCGTCAGAGGCCGTCAGGGTGGGTTCGGGGACCGCCAGGGGCGCCACCGCGAGGCGGGCCAGGAAATAGGTGGCCATGGGTAGGTAGGCATTTCGGATCCGGCGGTCAAAACGGCTTCCCGTGGCAAGCCATCGAAGATGGAAGAGCCATGCCCCGGCGGTCGACAACAATGCATTACCGCCGATGAGCAGCAGCAGCTCGGTGGCGTCTCCGTTCCATGTCACCACGACCTGGGCCGTGGCCACCGCGAGCCACACCGCGACGATGGCGCTCAGGGTGATGATCCGCCAGCTCGGCCAGATCGCTCCCGAGGTGATCGCTTCGTTGCTTCGTGTTCCCACAGATTGAGTATAGAGAAGAGAGAGCGGCTGCGGGCTGTTTTTGAGGCTCTCGTCTTTTTAAGCAAGACTGGGGCGGACGGTTGGACGCCCTCCGATCGGAGTCATTTCCAGCAGTTAGCCTGCCAGGAATAGAATTTTTTGAAATGACTCGTGCTCAGCCGTGGTTATCACTCTTTGATCACCGTGTTTCAGATTGGTCAGCGGTTGCGGAAACCAATCATTGCCGGGTTGTTGACGTGTATTGTCAACGTCCCTACAATCGCCGGACTCTCGGTGCAAAAACTTTGGAAAAGGACATGAAAAAGATGGAACTGAACGCTCGGAGCACCAAGATTTGTCTCATGGTCGGGCTCGTGGCGGCACTCGCCGTGTGGCCCGCGATGGCCCAGGAGGCCGGCGCCGAAGAAGAAGCGCCTGAACCCAATTGGGAGAACTCGCTGGGTCTGTCGTATGTCGGCACCAGCGGCAACACCGACACATCGACCTTGGGTTTGGACTTCAAGTCCAAACGCAAACCGACGCCCTGGGGGCTCGATCTCGCGGCCTCGTTCACCCGCGCCGATGACAGTGGCGTCACCACGGCCGAGCAGTACTATGTGGGTGGCCGCGGAATTCGTCAGCTCAGTGATCGCTGGTCGGTCTTTGTCGGTCTCGGCTGGGCCCGCGATCCGTTCACCGGGTTCGATAACAAGTGGTTGGCTGAAGCCGGCGCCGAGTTCGTCGCGGTTCAGAGTAAACGCCACCGACTCGCCTTCGATGCCGCTCTGAGCTGGAACAGCGAAGACCAGATCTATTTTGATGAGATTGCGATGGAGGAGTTCACCGAGACCGTCGACTGGTTCGGTGGCATCGCCGGTCTGACCTGGGACTGGACTATCAGCAAGAATGCGTCGCTGAACCAACGATTGATCTACCAACCCAATTTCGACACATCCGCTGATTGGCGTCTCGCCTCGGACACCGCCGTGACCGCGTCGCTGACCAAACTGCTCGCGCTCAAGTTCAACTATCTGGTCCGCTATCGGAACCAGCCCATCGGCGACAACGAGAAGACCGACACCACCACCAAGGCGTCGGTGGTTCTCAACTTTTAACGGCCTCAAAGACAAGGAGATGCAATCATGAATTTCGACCCGAGTATCGTCCTTCCTTTTCTGACCGAATGGGGCCTCAAGGTTGTCGGCGCCATCGCGGTGCTCATCATCGGCCGCATGATCGCCGGCATGATTCGATCCGGTATCCGCAAGGCCATGACCAAAGCCGAGGTCGATACCACCCTCATCCCATTTGTCGCGTCGCTCGTCTACTACGTGGTGCTCGCGGTGGTCATCATCGCGGTCCTGAGTCTCTTCGGCGTCCAAACCACGTCGTTGGTCGCCATCCTCGGTGCCGCAGGTCTTGCAGTCGGCCTCGCCCTGCAGGGCACGCTTTCCAACTTCGCTGCGGGTGTCATGCTGCTCACCTTCCGGCCCTTCAAGGTCGGTGATTTTGTCGAGATCGGCGGGATCGCCGGGTCGGTGATGGCAGTGAGAATCTTCTCGACAATCCTCAAGACGGGCGACAACATCATGATCACCGTGCCCAACGCCCAGGTGTGGGGCGGTACCATCAAGAACTACAACGGATTCGACACCAGGCGGATCGACCTGGTCATGGGCATCGACTATGGCGATGACATCCAGGTGGCCATGGACACCATCAAAAAGATCGTCAACGCCGATGATCGCGTATTGACGGAACCGGCGCCGCTGATCGCGGTTTCCAACCTCGGTGACTCAGCCGTCGAGATCGTGGTGCGTCCGTGGGTCAAAGGATCGGACTACTGGGGCCTGCGATTCGACCTCACGCGTCAGCTCAAAGAAGGCCTCGAAACGGCCGGCTGCTCCTTCCCCTTCCCGCAGCAGGATGTTCACATGCATCAGGTGTCCGGCTGACCGCGCAGCGGCTTCAACCAACGACAACGCGGAGCCTTTCGGCTCCGCGTTTTCTTTTGCGGTCGAGATTGTTGAGGCGTCAGTCGGAATCGCCGATACCGAGCCGTTCGAGATCGGCGAGGACCTCTTGGGCGTGCTCGCCTGGCTTGACATCGGGGTAGGCAACGAGAACATTGCCATCGGCGCCGATGAGATACGAGATCCGCTTTGGTACCGGGATCATCGATCGCGCTGCGCCGACCTGTTTGGCGAGGGTCTTCTCGCGGTCTGACAAGAGCTTGAAGGGCAGGTCGTTCTTCTCGGCCCAGCTACGGTTGGATTCTGGTTTGTCGTAGGAGACTCCGACGACGTTCACCCCGCGAGCCTGGAGATCGGTCCAGCTGTCACGCAGCTGGTTGGCCTCGAGTGTTCAACCACCGGTATCGGCCTTGGGGTAGAAAAAGAGCAGATAGGGCGTTCCCTCGAGATCTGCACTCGACACTGTGGTGCCGTCATGTGCGGGGAGTTCGAATGCGGGGAAGGGCATTCCTGGTTCGAGCATGGTGTCTTCTCCTGTTGCGGGTAGGGCGGTGGTCAATAGAACCGCGACGAGGGTGATCGGAATCAGTGATGTCTTCATGGCACCGTGGGCAACCTCGGGTAGCTCTCGAAACATTCCCTGCGGTTCCCCCTCGCTCCTAGTGACGAAGACATTGTCACCCTGAGCACCGCCACGCCGCCAGACGGCGCCTACTCCATGAATGGCACAGGCTGCCATTTTTTGCTGCCATGAGCCGTTAAGGACAGTGTAGGCCGAAAGAACCAGACACGACAGTGCCAGCCTCGAGGTCTCTGAAGGGCAAGCTGGAAGCTCGCCCCTACAATGGGTCGAGCGCCTTTGTAGCGGCAAGCTTCCAGCTTGCCATTCTCTCGTTCCGGGTGAGTTGGTCATTGGGAGCGAGCGAGTGCCGCCGAATGAGTCGAAGGGTCCCCCGAAGCAGGGGAGGCCTCAATCCGAGGGGCGCGAATCCAAACCCGATGTCCTCATCGCTGTTGCCCGAGAGTGCCCCCCTCAAAGGATGTTTGGGCCCGAAACGCCTCGCGCACAGCAAGGCCCTCGTTCCCAAAATCGGTTTGAGACGGCACGTCCGGTCGAGGCCGGGTCTGTGAGGCTTTGAGAGAACGCGGGACGGGTGCCTGGCTCTCTTTTTGTCCGACAAAAAGGTGCCTGGCTCCCACACGATCGCATCAGGGAAGGCCGAACCTCCCCGCCCACTCGGCTCCTCGCTGGATTCCCCGCTGCAAGTGATCATGGGCGGCGACGACGAGCGAGTGGGTGATGGCGCCTTCCTCGATGAGGCGTGCAAAGTCCTTGATCGGGGCGAGCGAGACCTCGATCTCTTCCGACGGATCGAGATGGACTTCGCCATCAGCGCGACACCCCAGAGCGAGATAGGTCCAGCACCGATTTGAGAGAAAGGCCGGGTTGGGATCAACGCGTCCGATCTCGATCAGCTCCGATGCCCGGTAGCCGGTCTCTTCTTCGAGCTCTCGAACCGCCGCGGTTTCAGGGCTTTCACCCGGATCCACGGCGCCACCGGGGATCTCCAGCGTCACCTCGTCGGTTCCATGGCGGTACTGCTCGACAAGGACCATCCGGCCGTCATCGGTGAGTGCGATCACGTTGACCCAGTCGGGACAATCGAGGCGGAGAAACTGGTGTTCGCGGCCTGAGTCAGGCGATCGTTGTCGGCTCCGTGAGAGCTCGAAGATGGGGTAGGTGCCGAGTACTTCCGTGGCCAGGGTGGTCCATGGGGGGAGCTGGTCTTTTGTCATTCCGACATTCTACTCGTCGGTGTCAACCGAATCGGAGGCTTGACCGGTTCCCCAGGGCCGCGGTAGCGTGTGCAATGATCAGACGGGAGGCGAGAAAAAGATGGCAGGTAAGGCGGAACTCGTGGATCGCATCGCGGTGCTCACCGGCATTCCCAAAACCCACATCGCCATGGTGTACGACAATATCTTCGATATCACGGGCGAGATGCTCGCCGAGGGTGAGAAGGTCACGGTGCCCAACTTCGGGACCTTCATGATCACCGAACGCCCGGAACGTCAGGGGAGAAATCCGGCCACCGGCGCGACGATCACCATCTCAGCCTCAAAGAGCGTGCGGTTCAAGGTTTCGAAGAATCTCAAGGATCGGCTCTAGTCCGCGGTTCCCGCCGCGCATTACTCGTCTCTTTCGCACGATCGGCCCGCTTCTTGGTCGACGGAAGTGTGAGACGTGAGGAGGTTAGGAAGTGAGCGCTCCCTCCGGTCGCTGTCAGCGCTCGCCTGGCTTGCTGTGAGGAGGACTGGGGTTCCCGCACCCTCTCGACTACTCAGGTTTTAACATCTCATCTTCTCACCCCTCACTCCTAACTAGCGACCGAAGGGGGCGCTCACCTCCTCACTGGCTCTCGATCCGCTTGCCGAGCATCACCGTGAGCTGCTCGTCGAGGGGCATGGCGGGTTTGGTTTCGTCCTCGTCTTCCCACGGCCAGGTGATGACCGCCATCCGGCGTTCGTAGAACTCGACGCCGCTCGCTGACGACGAGACCATGAGCGCAGCGGCAAGGCCCTTCTGCAAGCGGACTGAAAAGACCATCGCCCGTGGTTGGCTCATCCCCGGCTGATGGCCTCCGACGATGTGGGCCTGCTCCGATGCCATGGCCATGGCGACTCTCGCCATGGGGTCGTCATTCCAGCGCGCGAGGCGGGCCTCGGTGCGGGGATCGCGGGGGCGCAGATCGACGTTCTCTAAATCGAGATCGAATTGTCTCGCGAGCTCAGCTTCATCGGCCGCCACTGGAGCGGCGATGAGCAACGCGAGGACGAGGATGAAGCGACTCAGCATCTCAGGCACCAATGTAGTGTTCAACGCGCGGGTTGGCCAGATGTTTCCGGTTTGAGGACCTGAGGACCTGAGGACTTGAGGTCGGCTACACTCGCATCGTGAAAACCCTCGGTGTGCTCGTGAGTTTGATCCTGGTAGTTCTGGTGATGCCGGCCGCTGCCCAAACACTCGATGTTGCGAGCTACGACATCGAGGTCGCTCTCGATCCCAAAACCCACGAGCTGACCGGGACGCAGAGCGTTCGGTGGCGGAACACGACCGGGGTGGCCACCTCCGAGATCTGGTTCCACCTCTATCTCAACGCCTTCGCGAGCTCAGAGAGCACCTACTCGCGAGAACTCGAGCGCGATCCGATGGGGAGTTGGGGCGTTAAGGAGGGTGGCTGGGGATGGACACGGATCAGCCGGCTGTCGCTGGCGGACGGCGCTGATCTGCTGCCGAGTCTGAGCTTTGAGCGGCCCGATGACGGCAACCAGAACGACTTCACCGTGGCGCGCGTCGAACTCCCTCGGGAGGTGCTGCCCGGAGAGGCAGTGGAGTTCGAACTCGATTTCGAGGCTCGGCTGCCGCGAGTCGTTGCCCGCACGGGCTATGAGGGTGAATTTCACATGGTCGCCCAGTGGTTCCCCAAAGTGGGTGTTTTCGAGGGTGAGAACGGCTGGAACTGCCACCAGTTTCACGCCGTGAGCGAGTTTTTCGCGGATTTCGGGTCGTATCGGGTACGAATGACCATCCCGAGAGGTTGGGTCGTGGGCGCCACAGGCGAACAGATCTCGCGCGAGCCGGTCGGAACCGACGATGTCGTCGAGTTTGTCGCCCGTGATGTCCACGACTTCGCCTGGGCCGCTGCCCCAGCATCGCTCATGACGGTGATCGAGACCGATTTTGAACCCGGCCGCGATGTTCCGCAGCTCTGGCTCGAGCGCGCCGTCGAGTCATTTGAGGTCGGGGCGGGGGAGCTCGAGCTCCCACCGATGAACATCCGGCTGCTGGTGCCCACGACCCAACGGGCGCTGGCGCCACGGATGATTCGCGCCGCCCGTCTCGCGGTGGCCTGGTTCGGTCTCCACCTCGGCCCCTATCCCTACCCCCAGCTCACTGTGGTCTCGCCACCTGCCGAGGCCAGCGCTGCCGACGGGATGGAGTACCCGACCCTCTTCACCACCGGTGCAAGCCGGCTCGACGCCTACCCACCGTGGTCGTGGATGTACGGCATCGAGTCGGTGACGGTGCACGAGTTCGGTCACCAGTATTTTCAGGGCTTGCTCGCCTCCAACGAGTTCGAAGGTGCGTGGCTCGACGAGGGGCTCACCACCTGGGCGCACATGCGGTGTCTCGATGACATCATCGCGGACAAACTGGTTCCGGAGATCCGCTTCCCGTTGACCTGGGAGATCGGGCAGATCTGGCTGAGCTTTGTCGAGATGCCGGTGAGGGTCGATCTGCCGGTCTGGGAGCAACGACTCATCGTCGACGCCGTCATGACGTCGTACGGAAAAACGGCGCTGTCCCTGCGAACCCTGGAAGGTGTGCTCGGCGAGAGCCGTCTGCTGCGGGCGATGCGGGCGTATGTCGACGAATACAGCTATCAACACCCGACGGGCGAAAATCTCCGGTCGGTCCTCGAGCGCGAGACCGACGAGGAGCTCGGGTGGTTCTTCGATGGTGTCATCCGCGACGGCCTCACTCCCGACTGGGCGGTGCTGGCGGTGCGGCACCATTGGGTCAGGCCCGTCGAGGGCATGGTTTGGCGCGATGGCCGGTGGTACGAAGCCGACGACGAGGACGATCCGGGCCTGTGGCGGATCGAGATCGAACTCGGTCGGCTCACCGACCTCGTCGGGCCGGTCGAAGTGGAGCTGAGATGGGAAACCGGGCGTATCGAACGCCGCACCTGGGATGGCCGCGACAGCTGGGTTCGCTGGACCGAAGAGTCACCCGAATTGGTGATCCAGGTGGTGGTCGATCCCGACGGCGCCTGGGCGCTGGAGACGAGGCGCGCCAACAACTACTGGCGCATGGAGCACTGGTCCCGCGATCCGGCCGATTCCGGACCGCTGTGGTGGTTTGACGGCGCACTCAGACTCCTCAATCTGATCACCGTGCCGGGGAGTTGATGTGACGACGCCACAGCCCTCCTGGACTTTCGGTTTCCACATGGCAATGGAGCTGTGGCGGGTGGTTGCGGCTGTCTTCGTCGTGTCGACGATCGTCATGTTGCCGGCGCAGGTGGTGCTTTGGTCAGCCGCAGGTGAGGCCTTGGGCCATCTCCCGGGCGACGGTCTGCCCAATGGCGAGATCCTCCTCATCCTGATCGAGCTGCTGGTACCGGTGTGGCCGGCGCTGGCAACCGCTGTGGTCTCCGGCTGGTTCGCTTTGTGGTTGTGGACCGTGCTGTGGCACGCCGGGGTGGTGCGCTGGCTTGTCTTCTCCGGTCGCCGTGGTGCGCGATTGTCGGAAATTCTCAGCCGTGGAGTGCTCCACTGGTGGCGCTGGGCCCGTCTCGGGCTGACTTCTGTGGTCGCCTTCGGGCTCGGCCTCACCGCGATCGCCGTGGTATACGGGGCGCTGCAGGATCGCGTCGCTGAAAGTGCAACCGATCTGATGTTCGGCCTGTGGCTCGTTTCGGCCATCGTCCTCGCGGCGGTGGTCGGAGTCTTCTTCTGGCTGGCAGGATTGCGTGGAGCCTGGCTGCTCGGCGAATCCGCGCGCCGGTCGGTGGTTCTGGCGTGGCTCACGGGTCTCGGACAGACCATCCGACAGCCCCTTCGATCGGTTCTGACGCTGGTGCTATGGGTGCTGCCCGGCTTCGCCGCCACTGTCGGCCCCACGATCCTCGGTTGGCAGTTCGAGATGCTCAGGGGAACGATCCCGACCACGATCCTCGCCGCCGTCGGCGGGTTGATCACCGCCTTCTGCCTCGTAGGTCTCTTTCTCTCTTTCGCTCCCGTCACGGGGATGGTCGACGAAGATCCGTCGGACGAGCTGTAGGCAGGTCCTTTAGGGCCTGCGACCACGGCAACCGAAAGCACGAGGTTGATGGGTTCGGTGAAACGGCTCTGGATGCTGGGAGGTCGGCTCCGCCAATGAACGGTTTGGTCGCGGGCCGTAAACGACCCGCCTACAGGGGAAGTGAACCGCCAATGAGTGGTGGAGGCTACTTGAGTCTGGTCGGCCCTGCCCCCGCGACCTCTTCCGGACACCCATCGGTATAGAGCTTGAAATTCTCGATATAGCGCGCCGCGAGTGCGTCGTAGCGCTTCCAGTACTCGTCCTTGTTGCCCCACGACGTCGACGGGTCGAGGACATCGGTCGGGACCTCGGGACAGCTGAGCGGCACGTCGAAACCGAAGAGCTTGTCCTTGCGGTACTCGACCTGATCGAGTTTGCCGTCGAGGGCGGCATTGAGCAGATTGCGGGTGTGGCGGATGGAGATCCGCTTGCCCACGTTCCATCCGCCGCCGACCCAGCCGGTGTTGACGAGCCAGCAGGTGGCGCCGTGCTTGAGCATCTTCTTGCGCAGCATGTCGGCGTAGACAAAGGGGTGGTGGACCATGAATGGCGCACCGAAGCAGGCGGAGAATGCGATTTCGGGTTCGATCCCGAGACCGATCTCGGTGCCGGCGATCTTCGAGGTGTAGCCCGACATGAAGTGGTAGACCGCGTGCTCGGGGTCGAGCCGTGAGATGGGCGGCAGCACTCCCTGAGCGTCGCAGGTCAGCAGCACTACATTCTTCGGGTGCGAGTCGACCATTCCTTCGGGCACGATATTGGGGATAAATTCGAGCGGGTAGCCGGCGCGGGTGTTCTCAGTGAAGCGATCGTCATCGAGATCGAGCCTGCGCGACGTTCGGTCCTGGACCACGTTCTCGAGCACCGTGCCAAAGCGGCGGGTCGTGGCATAGATCTCGGGCTCGTTCTCGGCCGAGAGCCGGATGACCTTGGCATAGCAGCCGCCCTCGAAGTTGAAGATCCCCTGGTCGGACCAGCCGTGCTCATCGTCGCCGATGAGCCGCCGATTGGGATCGGCCGACAGCGTGGTCTTGCCGGTGCCCGAGAGCCCGAAGAAGAGCGCCACATCGTCGGCTTTTCCGACGTTGGCCGAGCAGTGCATGGCCAGGACCTCGCGCAGCGGAAGTAGGAAGTTCATCACGGTGAAGAGGCTCTTCTTGATCTCGCCGGCATAGGAGGAGTTACAGATCAGCACGAGCTGTTTGGAGAAATCGAGAATGATGGCCGTCGATGATTTTGTGCCGTCGAGACGTGGGTCGCAGTGGAACGAAGGCGCGACGATCACCGTGAACTCGGGCACGTGGCTCTGATAGTCATCCTGGTTTTTCGGGGTGATGAAGAGGTTGCGGGCGAAGAGCGAGTGCCAGGCGTACTCGGTGATGATCCGCACCGGCATCCGGTACTTGGGATCGGCGCCGACGAAACAGTCCTGGACAAAGAGCTCCTCGTCCTGCAGGAAGGCCTGGATCCGCGCGTGGAGGGCCGAGAAGAGCTCCGGGTTGTAAGGACGGTTGTACTCGCCCCACCAGATCTTGTCCTCGGTGGAGTTCTCGCGGACGACGTATTTTTCCTGGGCGGCGCGGGCCGACCACTTGCCGGTGTTGACCACGAAAGGACCGCCGTGGGCCATGGAGCCCTCGTTGCGGAAGGTGGCCTCTTCATAGAGCGCCGGCGCCGGGAGGTTCCAGTAGACCCGGTCGACGTGGGTGAGGCCGTGGTTCGAAATTCCGAAGCGGCTCTTGAGGTCCCCGGCCTGGGCCGCGGCGGGTGTGGCGAACTTCAGATATTTGCTCATGTCCAGTCCCTCACCAGCTTGCGCTCCCCGATATAGAGTTCGTTGGGCGAATTTGGATCCAGCGCCCATTTGATGCGTTCGATACCCTCGGTGATTTCCTTGATCGAGCCGCAGAAGCTCAAGCGAAGGTGGCCCTCCATCCCGAACTCCTTGCCCGGCACCGTCAGCACCTGCACTTTGTCGAGGATGAACTTGGACAGGGCGACCGAGTCACGGCCGTAGGTCGAGAAGTCCGGGAACGAGTAGAAGGTGCCCCCCGGCTTGTCGATGATCACCCCTTCAAATGCCTTGAGTTCGGCCACGAGGACATTGCGGTTGTTCTCCAGCGTCGCCCGGAGGCCTTCCACCGGCGACTGGAGACCGTTGATGGCGCCCACCGCGGCATGTTGGAGAAGGACCGACGGCCCCGATGTCTCGTGGCCCTGAATATTGGTCATCGCCTCGATGAGTCGGCGGTTGCCCACCGCCCAGCCGATCCGAAACCCGGTCATGGCGTACTGCTTGGAAACCCCGTTGACCAGGATGAGCTTGGAGTTCTCGCTGCGGTCCTTGGCGAATTTGTAGGGGTTGATGGGCTTGCGGCCGTCAAAGACCAAGCGGTGGTAGATGTCGTCCATGACCAGCCACAGCCCGCGCCGCTCGCAGAAATCCACGATGTCGGCGATGAACTCTTCGGGGTAGACCGCCCCCGACGGGTTGTTTGGGCTGTTGATGATGACGAGCTTGGTGTAGGAGCCCACAACCTGCTCGATATCCTGGATCCTCGGGATGAAGGAGCCGTCCTCGGGCTCCACCGGAACCGGGATCCCGCCGACGATCTTGACCATG
>Ga0209692_10002736_pt1 | contig 18383 bp, 17 predicted proteins | sample tdDd472_FD_187129 | JGI IMG/M metagenome (GOLD analysis project Ga0209692, IMG submission 187129) | Marine sediment microbial communities from the Atlantic coast under amendment with organic carbon and nitrate - tdDd47.2 (SPAdes)... | ecosystem: Environmental > Aquatic > Marine > Coastal >...
CAGGCCGATCCTTTCGCTTTCTTGTCGTACTGAAGCGCCACCCGCCCGGCCTTTTCGCGGGCGATCACCAGCTTTTGGACCTGCGCCGTGCCGTCGCCGAGTTGAAGGCCAAGGACGTCGTTGTAGCGCTGGTGGTGCGGCAGGTCGGTGGTATAGCCATAATGCCCGTGCAGGATCAGGCACTGGTGCAGGATCTCGCAGGCGGTCTTGGGCAGATACCATTTGCACATTGCCGCCTCGGAGGTGTGGGGCAGGCCACGGTCGCGCAAATCCAGCGTATAATAGCAAAGCTGGCGCATCATGGTCAGCTGGGTTTCAGCCTCGGCCAACGGGAAGCTGACGCCCTGGTATTGCACGATAGGTGCGCCGAAGGCCTCGCGGTCCTGCACATAGGCCCAGGTCTCATCCACCGAGGCCTGCGCCGCGCCCAGGCATTCCAGCCCGATCAGCGCGCGGGAATAGTCGAACCCGGCCATGCATGTGCCGAAAGCGCGGTCTTGCTCGGCCATCATGTTTTCGGCCGGTACATATACATCGTCAAAGAACAGCGATCCACGTCCGACGGGCCGGGTGCCGATGTCTTCGAAATGGGTGCGCTTGATGCCCTCCTGGTTCAGATCCACGAAAAAGGCGCTGACCCCGCGCGCGCCGCTGTCAGGTGCCCCGGTGCGGGCAAAGACCACCGCCGCGTCGGCCTGTTCGGCAAAGCTGATCGAGGTTTTCTCACCGTTCAGCCGCCAGCCGTTTCCGGATTTCTCGGCCTTCAGGATCAGGTTCGCCGCATCCGATCCGCCGCGCGGCTCGGTCAGGCCAATGCCGATGATCGCATCGCCCGACACCACCCTGGGAAGCCATTCCGATGCGATGTCCTCAGAGGCATGTTCAGCCACCATGCCGCCCATGAGCGAGCCGACAAGCTGCACATAGCTGACATTGAAATCGCCACGAGCGATTTCCTCGGTGACAATCCCGGCCGTCACGAAGCTTTCGCCAAGGCCGCCAAATTTCTCTGGGAGATCCGGCGCGATCAGGCCGAGCGCGCCCATTTCCTTGATAAGCGCGCGATCGAAACGGTGTTCGCTGGCACGCTTCAAATAACCGGGTGCGAGTTTCTCGTCCGCGAATCTCTTTGCGGTTTCACGAAACGCCTTTTGATCTTCTGTAGGCTGGAATTGCATCAGCATCCCCTCTCTTTTTAGAGTAAACAAGAATCGTTGATAAAAAACCTAACGTTTGTAAGGTGGAATTGGCAAGTCATATACATGGCGACGAAGAAAAAAATAATTCGATATCGGTGTGATATTCATCCGGCCTTGTTGCACAAAGGCGGCGTGAGACATGAGGAGATCTTTCCCCTTGGATGTCAGACGATGCGGATGATCTCGGCGGTGCCGAGGGCGTTGGAGCGGTTCATGAGGGCGGCGCGTGCCAGGCCATCTCTTTGTCCAGCCAGATCAGCAGAGACCCGCGCTTCCTGAGTGCAGCGTTGGAGCTGCGCCAGTTTGCGGTGTGGTAGCGGGTGGGTGTCGGCTTGCTGATGCCACTCGTCTAACCGCATGGATTCGTGATGTGAATCTTTCACCGGAAGAGTTCTGCAACATCGCCTATTTATACTGAAATACGGCCGACGTATTTAATTACCAAAAGCATTGCTTTTGGCCCTTTGTATTTTGAACCAAGCCATTTCCAATAAAAATGGCTTGGTTTTCGCCCCAATTCAGCAAGATAGCCTAACCGAAGCAACATTCTCTGAATTAGAGTACGACCTATTCGACAAACGGCAGAGACGAATAGCCCATTTCTTCCAGCGCGGGCACGGCTGCGTCATGCCACGGCACCGGTGGAGTTGCGCCAGCCACGAATTCCTTCGTCGTGTTGTTGACGATCGGATGGACTTCGCTGGCGCGATCCGTGTTTCCCAGGAACCGGGTCAGGATCTGCGTCACCGCAGCATCAGGCAGGTCGGCCCGCGCCATGATCCATATCGGCACACCGAAGGTTTGCACGTCGCTGTCCTGGCCCGCGTAGGTGCCTGCCTTGATACCGACCGGAACCACCGCACCTGGAGGGTTCATCTCCATGACGCTCTGCAGCGTGTCGGGCGCAATCGAAATCCAACGCACATCGCGACTGGTGGCCAGATCCTGAAGCGCAGGCGCACCGGCGCCCATCACTGTGGAAAGGACGTCAAGATTGCCATCGCGGACCCCGGCGACCTGTTCCGTCAGGCTATTGGGACGCGCATCATAATCCCCGTCGTTCACGCCTTCGGCTTTCAGCGCCTGGCGCACATAGGTGTTGGCAGAGGAACCCGGTTCGCCCAGGCCGACGCGTTTGCCTTTCAATTCTCCGGGGCGCGTGGCCTCCGTGTCAGACGGCACGACGATCTGGATCAGGGAGGCATAGATCGGAAGGATAGCCCTCAGATCCGTCGATGCCGAGGGATATCGGCCCTGGCCGCGGTAGGAGTCATACGCTTCTCCCCCGGTGTGCAGGATCAGCTGCGCTTCGTCCCCGCGCAGCAGGCGGTCGTTTTCAACGACGCCCGCACTCGGAAACGGCGTGATCTTCAGATCTTCGCTGTCCTCATTCACGACAGTGGCCACGGCCACGGCATACATGTAGCCGGTACCGCCGCTGGCCGAGGTTGCAAAACCCAGCTCTGTTCTGTCTTGCGCAAGCGCAGTCGTGCCAAAAGCGCACGCTGTCGCCAGCCCCAGCAGGCCAGCCCGCAGGCCGCCTTTCTTAAGTGTAGCAATCATCTTATCCTCCTTTGATGATCCGAGTGAAAAGGGTCTTTCATAGTGTCGTTGATGAGCTCACGACCGACCGTCGCCGATTGAACTCGCCTATGGCGATGGACAGCACGATCAGAAGTGCGCCCAGCAGGTCGGTCAGATGATCGGGGGCAAAGGCCATCAGCGCCCCGCACAGAAACAGAACACGGCGAAACAGGCCGACGGGGCCGCGAAAATAGCCGACCGTTGCGGCCGACAGGCCGACCACCGCGATCAGCGCATTGAGCAGCGGCACAATCAGGGCCACGACATCGCCCTGAAACAGCAGGCCGGGCTGATAGACGAAGATATACGGCATCAGAAAGGCTGGCAGCGCGATTTGCAGGGAAGTGAATGAGGTCCCCAGCGGCGGCGCGCCAGCGATACCGGCGGCGGTGAAAGACCCAAGCGCGACCGGCGGTGTGATTGCCGACAGCGTCCCGAAATAGAACACGAACATATGCGCTGCCAGCGGCGGCACGCCCAGCCGCACCATCACCGGCGCAATGATCAGGGCAAGGATGATGTAGCAGGCGACCGTCGGCAGCCCCATCCCCAGTATGATCGAGCTTATCATCGTCAGGATCAGCAGGAGCAGCAACGAGTTTTCGGCCACCTGGGTCATGATCGTTGTCAGGTTCAGCCCCAGCCCGGTGGTTTCGACCACACCCACGACGATCCCGGCCACGGCCACCGCCACGGCCACGGGCGCCACGCTTGTCATGCCGTCGACCAACGCATTGACCATGGCACGAAACGACAGCCGATGGCGCGATTGCAGCATGTTGAGCGCCAGCAACAGCGCCAGCGACAGCAACGCGGCATAGCGCGGCGAATACTGCATCATCACCATGCCGAACAGCACCGCCAGCGGCGCCAGCAGGTATCCGGAATCCTTCAGGAGTTCGCGGGCCTTTCCCTTTTCAAAGCTGTCGAGCCCTCGCAGGCCCATCTTGCCCGCTTCCAGATCCACGATCAGAAACAGGTTCAGGTAATAGATGATCGCAGGGAACAAGGCTGCCAGAATGATCGTGCTGTAACCGACCTGAAGCATATCGGCCATGATGAACACCGCCGCCCCCATGACCGGCGGCATCAACTGGCTCCCGGAAGAGGCAACCGCCTCGACGGCACCGGCGAATTTCGGTGAATAGCCCACGCGTTTCATCATCGGAATGGTGAAGGTGCCGCTGGCCGCCACATTGGCCACGGCCGACCCCGAAATACTGCCCAGCAGCCCGCTGCCGACCACTGCGATCTTGGCCGGCCCGCCGCGCATCCGACCCACCATCAATTGCGACAGACGCACGAATGTGTCCGAGGCCCCGGTGGCCGCCAGAAAGGACGAGAACAGAAGGAAATACAGAACAACGTCGGCCACAACGCCCAGCGGCACGCCCAGAACGCCCTTGGTGGTCAGGTAGTTTCCGGCCGCCAGGGAACTCCATTTCAGCCCGCGATGCGACAGGATATCGGGCATTTCCCTCCCGAACAGGGCATAGAGCAGGAAGCAGATCGCGATGATCGGCAGCGCCGGGCCAAAGGAAAGCCAGGTGGCAAACAGGAGCGTCACGATCATGATCGTGGCCAACACCACTTCGGTTTGGCCAAAGAAGCCCGAGCTTTCGGCAATGGCTTGGAAATTCACCACGATGAAGCCGAGCGTGACCACGCTGGACAGTGCGGCCACATAAAGCACCAAGGACAGCGCCTTGTTCTTCAGACTGTCTGCCGGGATGCTCTGCAAGCGACCGAGAAAGACCAGACACATCGCCGACCCCAACAGGATCGAGCGCTGGATCAGCGCGGGATAGCTGCCGTACCAAGCGGTGTAGATAAAGAAGGCGGCAGTGGCGATGGCGATAAGAATTGTCATCACACGGGGAACCGCCCGCATAAGCCGGTTCGACCTTTCGGCGGCGTCGTTCGTCATGTCTGTCCTCCCCTCGGTGCCCGCATGTATCCCGGACGCCGGTCAGTCGTGTCGGAATGCGATGTCATAGTTCTTGCACGCCGACCAATTTCTGTCCTTCGGTGTCCTGCGCATCGCGCGGCGGCGTCTCCCCGCCCAGCCCTTCTTGTGCCGGCACCAGCCGATGCAGGGACAGGGCATCCAAGGCAACGAAGCGCCCATCGCGGGTCAGGGCCAGCGGATTGATTTCTATTTCCTCGATCGAGGGTTCTGCGGCGAACGCATTTCCAAGATCGGCCAGCGTTTGAGCCAGCGCCTTCAAATCGCCCTTGGCCCCACCCCTGTAACCCTCGAACAGAGGCGCGGTGGCCAGCCCGCGCAACATCGAAAGAACGGCGTCGCCGGTGAGCGGCAGATAGGCCATCTTGCTGTCGGGACGCAGTTCCACTTCAACCCCGCCGCGCCCGATCAGCAACAGCGGGCCAAAAACCGGGTCGCGCTTGAAACCAACGATCAATTCCTGTGCCACGGACGACATTTCCTGTACCAGGATGCCATCCAGCCGCAGCCGGCTTTTATCGGCGATCTCCAGCATGTCCTGAACCGTGCTCTTCAACGTCTCGGGATCGGCAATGCCCAATCGAACCCCGCCATGATCGCTTTTGTGCGGCATGTCCGGGCTTTGCAGCTTCACCACCAGCGGCGGCGACAGGGTCGTCAGCCTCTCTGCCACCTCGTCCACCGTCCGGACCAGAAGCTGTTCGGGAAAGGCCAGGTCCGAATGGGTGCGGATGAAATCCTGCGCCCTTATTTCAGAGCGTGTCTCAAGCGTATCGGCGACGGGCTGGGGGGCAAACCATCGGGTGCCGTCAAGCTGCTGCGCCTTTTCACGGGCGGCGCTGAACTGGCGCGCGATCTTCATCGCCTGAACAGCCTCGGGGATATCCGCAAAGACCGGCAGGCCATGGGACTCAAGCTCCTGCACAACCTCGGCCGGGGCACCGATCCAGACCACCGCCACCTGTTTGCCGCGATTGGCAAAGGCACGAACGAGACTGTCGGACAGATCCTTGGAAATGCTGACCATCAGGCCAATGAACAATACAAAGCTGTCATGATCCGGGGCGCTGCCAAGGGCATCCAGAACCCGGCTGAAAATGCCGCTGTCTCCGGCAACGCTGCCGGTCACATCCAGCGGATTGTTGGCCGAGACAAAGCCAGGCAATGCGTCATTCACCCGGGCCCGGGTGTCGGCGTCAAAGGGCGGGACGGAGAAGCCCGCCTCGTCCAGATCATCGGCAAGCATAACGCCCGCACCGCCGGATACGCTGATAACGCCGACGTTGGGTCCGCTGGCAGGGGGCTGCATCAGGATCAGCCGCGCGACCGCGACCATTTCCGACAGCGAATTCACCCGAACAATGCCGATCTGGTCGAACAGCGCCTGATATCTTGCGTCCTCACCCGCCAGCGCCCCGGTGTGCGATGCCGCCGCCGCCGCGCCGGTTTGGGACCGGCCCGATTTGATCAGAACGATGGGTTTGCCTGCCGAGATCGCTGCCAAGGCGGCGTCGCGGAACGCTGGGCCGTCCTTGATATCCTCGATGTAACAGCCGATCAGCCGCGTGTCGGGATCCTGGGCCAGATGGTGAATCGCATCCGATACGTCGATCCCGGCCTCGTTTCCAGTGGCAATCCAGGACGACACACCGATGCCCCGTTGAAAGACCATATCCAGCCAATAGGCCCCCAGCGCCCCGCTTTGCGAGACAAAGCCGAAACCGCCTTCGATCAGATCGTGATCTTCCATCGCGGTGGTGAAGGACGCGATGACATGGTTGCGGATATTGATGGCGCCAAGGCAGTTCGGCCCCAGCAGCAGCACCCCGGCGTCATGGCACATCTGGCCGAGGCGGGCCTGAATCGCGGAGCCCTCTGACGAATATTCGCCAAAGCCCGACGAAAAGACCACAAACGCCTTGACCCCCCCAGCGATCCCCTCGCGCAGAATATCCTCGACCGCGGCAGCGGCGGCGGCAACGATGGCCAGATCGACCGGCGCCCCAATGGCCGAGATCGACGGATAGGCCTGTAGCCCCTGCACGATTTCGGCCTTGGGGTTGATCGGATAGATATCCCCCGCATAGCCCTGCTTTTTCATATAGGCGATGGGTCGCCCGCCAACCTTCATCGGGTTCGACGACGCCCCGACCACGGCAATCGAGCGCGGGTTCAGCAAGACATCCAGGTTCTTGAACGTGGAACTCATAGCCGCGCACTTCCCTTTATGACCGGCTCGCCATCCTGGTTTTCCACCCAGACAGACAGGCCGCCCTCCTCATCCGGCTGATGCCGGGCGGTCAGCTGGTCGTTGATCCTCACAGGTTTGATGAACCGGACATCCAGCGCAGCGCGTGCGCAACGCGCCGCGCCGAAATCGCGCCGCAACGCTTGCCAGATCAGCGCCAGCGACATGGTGCCATGGGCGATCACACCTTTCATCGGCGTGGTCGCGGCAAAGTCCGGGTCTGTGTGGATCGGATTGTAATCGTTGGTGATGTCGGCATATTTGCCGATCACCTCAGAAGTAATATCCAGGGTGCCGGGGGTGCTGCCTCCGGCGGGTTTCGTCTGGTCTTTCACGCTGCCCATATCAACCTCATTGCGCCAGAGAACAGGAAATTGCCGGCCTCGTCATGGCTCCGGGTTTTCAGATTTAGCCAGCGGTGGCCCTTGCGCAGCTCCTTGCCTTCACAGGTGATGGTGGTGTTCACCGTCTCCCCGAGCTTGGGCAGCCGCTCGAGCGTAAAGGTCTGGCCCGCATGGACATTGCCCGGCGGGCGGGGCGCGATCAGCTCCATGTAGGCGTTCATTACCAAAACGGCGGTCATGCCTTCGGGCATGTCCGGAGCGCAGGCGGCATCGCCGGGGAACAGGGCCGTCCATTTTCCGAACAGCGCGTCGTCAAGCGTGACGGGCGCCGTGCCAAAAACGTGGCCGGGCTGGAAATCGTCGAACGTAATCATGCCGGGCTCCTTTGGACCTGGGGCATCTTGAACCCGTCGACACCGCGCGGCTCGAACACCACCCGCACCGGATCACCGATCTGCGTGTCCAGCCGGTCTTCGCCGATCACGTTCAGCATAAGGCGCACACCTTCCGCCATATCCACGAGGGCCAGCACATAGGGGAGGTGATCGCGGAACGCCTTGGTCGGCGCGCGGTGAACGACAGAAAAGCTGGCAATCTTGCCGATTCCGCTGCTGTCGCGCCAGGTCAGATTGGCGGAATGGCAGGTGCCGCAATAGCTGCGCGGAATGGCCTGCCGCGCGCCGCAGTCGGCGCAATGCTGAAGCACCAGCCTGTCTTGCTGCGCGGCCTCCCAATAGGGACGGGTATCGGCGTTCGGTCTGGGGATGGGAAGGTTCATTTGCGTTACTCCTGTCCCAGTACGAGGCTGCAATGCGCCGACAGGATGCCGCCATCGCCATGCACAAAGGACAGTTGCGCCCCCGGCACCTGGCGGGCGTCGGCTTCGCCGCGCAACTGGTGAACGGCTTCGACGATATGAAATGCGCCGCCGGCGGCACCGGAGTGTCCGTAGCTCATCAATCCGCCGTGGGTATTCGTCGGCAGGCGTCCGCCGAGAGAAATGTCGCCCGCCAGCGCAGCCTTGCCGGCCTCGCCCTTCTCAAAGAACCCGATGGATTCCAGCTCGGCGAGCAGGGTGATGGTGAAACTGTCGTAAATCTCGGCCACATCGATGTCTTGCGCGGTCACGCCCGCCTGAGCAAAGGCCATGCCCGACGAGGCCTTGCAGCCAAAGTCGGTCAAGGACGGGGCGGCCATGATATGCTCATGGGTGTGGCCCTGCCCGCTGCCCAGAACCCGCACAGGGTTTCGGGTATCGCGCGCCGCGTCTGCGGCGCTGACGATCACTGCGGCACCGCCATCTGAAATCAGGCAGCAATCCAGCAGGCGCAGCGGCGAGGCGATGACCCGGCTTTCGCTGACATCCGCCAGCGTGAGCGGATCGCGCTTGGTGGCCTTGGGGTGCAGCGCCGCATGTTTGCGGGCCGACACGGCAATGGCAGACAACTCGTCCCGCGTGATGCCGTAACGGTGCAGATAGGCCTGCGCCACCAGCGCATAAGAGGCCGGAACCGACATGCCATAGGGCTGCTCAAACTCGGGATGGCCGACGGTTGCCAGGGCCGCCACCGCGCCGTCCCGGGTCATCCCGGTCAGGCGGTTGTCCCCGGTGACACACAGCACATGGCGGCAGGCCCCGGATTCCACCAGTGCCACGGCATTGGCCAGCATGATGCAGGCCGTCGCCCCACCTGCCTGAATGGCGGTGTTGAAGCTGGGGCTGATCCCGTAATACTCGCTGAAGACGGAACTCAGCATCAGGTGCGGCACGGTCATCGAATAGCCGCACAAGACGCCGTCGATATCCTGCGCCTCCAGCCCGGCGTCCTTAAGGGCAGCGTTGGTGGCTTCGGCGTGCAGGCCCAGCGCGGTCGATCCGGCCAGTTCACCCATCGCGGTATCGGCAACGCCGGTGATGCGGGCGGTATGTTGTTTACGCGACATCAGCGTACCGCGTCTTTTTGGGCCATCTTGTCCCAGTCGAACTCAAGTGGCTTCTTGTCGAGAAAGCGCTGCACCGCATCCTTGTGGTAGTCCGAGGCGAGGCACAGCGTCTGAGCCATCGCTTCCATATCCGCCAGCGCACGCTGGTCGGTATGAAGCGCCTGATTGAGGATCACCTTTGCCATCCCGGCCGCCAGCCGCGAAGAGCTTTCAAAACGCTTGGCAAAAGCCAGCGCCGCATCCAGCAGCGAGTCCGGTTCATGGATTTCCAGCACGATCCCCATTTCCTTCGCCTCGGCCGCAGAGATCGACCGGGCGGTCATCACCAGCTCCTTTGCGCGGGCCAGCCCCACGATGCGGGGCAGCAGGAAGAAGCCCCCCAGATCGGGCACCAGGCCAATCCGTCCGAACACCGCGCAGAACCGTGCGCGCGGGGTGGCCAGAACGAAATCCGCCACCAGCGCAAGGTTGAACCCTGCGCCAAAGGCGGGGCCATCGACCGCAGCGATCACCGGCAACTCCAGGTTCGACAGTTCGGTGAACCATGTGTGCAGCTTGGCGATGCGTTCGCGGTTCACGTCAACAGGGCGGTCCTCCTCGCTGAGCGATTTCAGATCGCCACCGGAACAAAAGGCACCACCGCTTCCGGTGATGATCAACGCGCGCAGGTTTCGATCCGCCCGGATGTCTGGCAGCAGGGCCGCGATCTCTTCGCGCATGGCAATGTCCAGGCTGTGCCTGACCTCGGGTCGCGTGAAGGTTATGATCCCGGTCTGACCTCTTGTTTCGTAGGTCAGCGTCTGGGGCGATCCGGTCATAGGTCTTCCTCATTTCGTCGCATTAGGAAATATTGTTTTGCATCGAGAATGCTGACGGCAAAAAAATGACGTGTCAATCATTTTCGGGTTCGTTGAACCACAACTTGCGCAACAGATCGGGTGACACTTGTCCACGCGGTTACCTCCCGGTGCCAACAATGGCACCGGATGGGTCGTTTTCACGGATTGAGGGCCAAAGGCGAGGGAGCTAGAGTTCCAGAGCGCGCGAAATAAGGTTGCGCTGCACTTCCGATGTGCCTTCGCCAATGACATAGACCAGCGCATCGCGGTGAATCCGGCCCACGGAATAGTCCCGCATGATCCCGGCCCCTCCGTGAATGCGAATGGCCTGTTCGGATACGCGCACCGCCACTTCCGAGGCAAAGAGCTTCACCTTGGCGGCCATGGGTGCCGTGAGCTTTCCCTGATCGACCAGCCAGGCGCCATGATACACCAGCCAGCGGGCCGCCTCGATATCGGTATCCATATCCGCGATCTTGTGGGCGATGGCCTGATACTGGCCCACGCGCTTGCCGGCCACTTCGCGGTCCCGCGCATAGGCGATCGACGCATCCCTGGCCGCGCGCGCCATGCCCAGGGCATTCGCCGCCACACCAACGCGATTTTCCGAAAGGGAATCAAGGATGATCGGATATGTGCCTGTTTCATTGCCAAGCAGCGCCTCGTCGGGCACCTCCAGCCCGTCGATATGAATCAGCCCGGTTTCCGATGCGCGAATGCCCTCCTTGTCGAGTTTGTGGATGACCACGGCGGGATTTGGCAGATCGATGATGAACAGGCTGATCGCATGGGGCTTCAATTCGGGCGAAGTCCGGGCCGCCAGCAGCATGAAATCCGCGAACGGAGAATTGCTGATATAGGTTTTGGCGCCGGAAATGCGCCACCCTCCGTCGATCTTTTCCGCCTTGGTGGATAGCGCGCGTATATTCGATCCGCCGCCTGGCTCGGAAAGGCCGAAAGCACTGATCTTTCTGCCCGAGAAAGCTCCCGGAAGATACTTCGCCTTTTGTTCGGGGGTGCCCGCTTTCCAGATGGGCCAGATGCCAAGATGAGTGTGCGCCGACCAGGTCGAGGCAAAAGACTGGCTGGCATAGCTCAACTCTTCCCGCACGATGCAGTCGCTGATCTTGTCCATGCCCGAGCCGCCGTCTTCGGCCGGATAGCGCACGCTCAGAAGGCCCAGATCGCCCCATTTGCGAAACATGTCCTTCGGAAACGTCTCGTTGTCGTCGTGCTGTCGAGCGATCGGCGCGATTTCCGCAGCGGCAAAGCGCCGGACGGTGTCGCGGACGCGTTCGTGTTCCTCAGTAAAGGCGAAATCCATCTTCCCTCTTTCTCTTCATTCTCTAGGGTGGAATGTTCAGTCCACGAAATCCGGACGCGCGACGACAGACCCGCCGACCTCACGATTTCGGGAAAATTCCCATTTTCTTGGCGATGATCTGCAACATCACCTCGTTCGCACCGCCGCCCACGGCTGTCTGGCGGGCCTCGCGGTACACGCGGGTAATGAAGTTCTCGTTCATGAAGCCTTGGCCACCCCAGAATTGCGTCAGTTCTACGGGGATCTCCATTGAGAGCCTCCCGATCAGATACTTCGCCATCGAGGCAAGCTTGGTCACGTCTTCTCCGCTCAGAAGAGCTTCGAGCGCGCGGTAAAGCAGCGCCCGGACGGATTCGATCTGGGCCTGCATTTCGGCCAGCTTGTAGTATATGTACTGGTTGTCGAGCAGCGGCCGACCAAAGGCCTTGCGCTGGCGCAGATAGTCGATGGTTTCCTCAATCGCGATATCAAGGAACCGCCAGGACCGGGCCACCACAAATAGCCGCTCTTCCTGAAACTGCCCCATCTGATAGCGGAAACCCTGACCTTCCTCGCCGATCAGGTTGGCCTGCGGGATCCGCACGTCGTCAAAGAACAACAGCGCCGTATCCGAGGACCGATAGCCGACCTTGTCGAGCTTCTTGCCAACGCTGATGCCGGGGGTGTCGAGCGGCAAAGCGATCAGGGACTTGTTGCGATGCGGGCCATTTTCCGTGTCGGTGTTGACCAGCAGGCAAATCCAGTCGCCCTGCACCCCATTCGTGATCCACATCTTCGAGCCGTTGATGATGTAGTCGCCGCCATCCTTGTGCGCCGAGGTCTTCAGCTGCGCCACATCCGATCCGGCACCCGCCTCGCTAACCCCGATACAACCGACCAGGTCTCCGGCGACGGTGGGGCGCAGGAATTCCTCTTTCAGCCGGTCGCTGCCATAGAGTGCAAGCGCGGGGGTGCACATGTTGGTCTGCACCCCGATGGCTGAGCAGATGCCCATGGTGCGGATGTTGCCCAGTTCCTCGGCGAAGGCGATCTCGAACGAGAAATCGAGGTCCATGCCGCCCCATTTCTCGGCTTTGCCGATCCCCAGCAGCCCGGCATTGCCAAAGGCCTTCATCACCTGCCGGGCAGGGAAGATTCCCTCTTCCTCCCATTGGTCGACGAAGGGGTTTACATGGGTGTCGATCACTGCATTTGTGGTGCGGCGCAACTCGTCGTGTTCCTGGGTCCAGATCATGCCGTTTCCTTCGGTTTCGGGCGCTGGCGCACAAGCAGATGCGCCTCTCCGATCTGCGAAACCCGGCCGTCCGGGTCGATGATGCGCACTTCCAGAATAACGGTGCCACTCCCGCGCGAGGCGGCCCCGCGGCCGATCACGGTGGCGTCGGCGGTCAGGCGATCGCCCACGAAGGCCGGACACAGAAACCGCCATGGACCAAGCTGGCTCATCGCGACCAGGCTATCGGGCAGAAGATTTCCGACAGACGCCATGGCCTGGGCCACCGGGTGCGGCCCGTGCGTGATGGCGCGGCCAAAGCGGTTGTCCGAACTGGTGTTGATCGGATGATAGGCATCAAAAAGCTCCGAGTGCCGGGCAATCCGCGCTTTGCTGCAATCGATATCAGGTAGCGACAGCACCGTGCCGGGCGACAAGGTTTCGTACCAGTGATCCCTGGATGATTCCATCTGGGTCCTCCCTTTTGCGGAAAGTTAACCTCTATGACTTATGAATCACAAGTCATTTTTCGCCTGCCATCCCCTTTGATCGGCGGTCTTGCCAAGTCTCAGCATGTCGCGACTGAGACATTCCCGCTTGGCATCGTCGATCTGTCCAGAAATTCCGATGGCGCTGACCGCCGGAAAGGGTTGATCCGTAGAACCCGCCAAGGCGATGGCGACGGTTGTGATGCCAATGGCCAAATTGCCGCGATCCACCGCAAGGCCCACTTCGCACACTTGGTTCAGACCAGCAAACCACTGGTCAAAATCCGGTGGCCTGGCGAGGCGTATCTTATTGAACCGGCCTTCGATCTCTGTTCTGGACAGCGGGCTCTGTGCGGCAAGGCAGCGTCCGAAAGCACCGGTGAACAGCGGCAGCCTTTGCCCGATCCGCATCGAGATTTTCACCGTTGCCTTGGGTTCGGTCCGGTCCACCAGCACAACGCGATCTTCCGACACGACCGGCCACAGGTCATGGCGACGCCAAAGTTCAGGGACAGGCGCTGCAACTCGGGGTAAAGCACACGTATGTGCCTATCACCGGCCAGCGCCCCCTGCGCCAGCGACACCACACCCATTGAAAGCCCGTAGGTTCTTGTGGACGGATCGAAGCTCGCCGGCCCTTCACCGACCAGGGTGCGCAACAGGTTGACGGATTGATACCCGGATCGCGGGCCACCTGCGTCACGCCGACGCCGCCAGAGGTTTTCTGTAAATACCCCAGGATCGCAGCCCCGTTTACCAGGGCCCCGACAAGTTTTTTCCGGTGCGCTATGCACCATAATGTCCTCGATAAAAAACTACATTCCCGTAAGAGAATGTTCTACGCCTTGAGGGATTGGTAAACTGCGTGATTGGCTATAGGAACAATCCGCCTAATAAAACAGACCATGCCGCACAAGACCGGCATAGGCCTGCACCGCCGATTCCGGGACCTCGCCGGTTTGTTTATACTGCATCGCGACGTAAGCGCGCGCGCCAAGCAAAATGGCCGAAATTGTTTTCAATTCATCATCGGACATCTGGCGGAAATCTCCGGCATCCATGGCGCGTTTCAGGGCGCGTTGATACCCCTCGCTCAGCCGCTGGATATGGGCCTTGTGGGCGACCGGAGCGAAAACCTCGGCCTCGTAGAGAACCCGGTAGAAACCGGGATTCGACTTGAGATAGTCACAATACGCCCGGAACCTGGCGATTTCGCGTTCGATCCCGTTGCCGACATGGGTCAGATCTTCCGTAATCTGATCGGTCATCTGCTGGCCGAAATAGGGCAGCAGCACATCAAACAGCGCCTGCCGGTCCTTGAAATAGTTGTAAAAAGTGCCGTGAGCAACGCCCGCCACCTCTGTGACCTTGGTGATCGAGGTGGCAGCGTAGCCAAGTTCACCCACGATCTTAGCCGCCGCATCCATTAGATTGCGATAGGTCTGTTGTGCCTTTTCGTCCCGCGTCAGTCTGGCCTTCTTTCGGGGCTGTTTGAACGCCCGCGAATGGGGTTCCGCAGTGGGGCAGGCTTTCTGGTTCGGCACTGGTTTTCCTAAGGTGGTCAAAGGTCGTTCAGGGCTTCATCCCGCAGCACGCGCTTGAGAATCTTGCCGGAGGGATTTCGAGGCAACGCTGCAACCAGCTTCATGTCCTTGGGACATTTGAACCCGGCCAACTGGCTTCGGCAATAGGCGTCCAGTTCCTCCTTCTCCCAATGATTGCCCGGCTTGCGGGAGGATTATGGCCATCGGCGTCTCGCCCCATTTCTCGTCGGGCTTGGCAATCACCGCCACGTCTGCGACCTGCGGCATCTGAAATATTACCCTTTCCAGTTCGCAAGATGCAATGTTCTCGCCGCCGGAAATGATCATGCCGTTCTTACGGTCGGTCAAATACAGAAGCCCTTCCGCATCGAGATAGCCCATATCGCCCGTGCGCAAAAATCCGTCAGGGTGCATGGCGACGGCGATGCGCTCCGGGTCTTTCCAATAGCCGCGTGTAACCTTTGGTCCGCACATGCAGATTTCGCCCACGGCCCCGGCGGGTAGGTTGATGCCGGTATCGTCGCGGATTTCCACTTCGACCATGCTGACCGGCCGCCCGGCCGAACCGATCTTGTCGATCTCGTGGCCCGGCTCCATGATACAACGGCCCCACCATGCACAGCCGGTTCCGCGCCGTCAGTTGCAACGACAGGATCAGGTCGATGTTTTGTAATGGAAATTGTCGTAGCTGTGGGTCACCCGCTTGGGCCGGTCCGTGGCGCCTCCGGTCAGAAGAGAGACCCGCGAAACCGGGAAACCAGGCGCCAAGGGCGGGTCTCGGCCGCCGCGCCACAAGGGCTGATCCTCCGAAACACACAGGCCGGACATCGGGAAATGTTCCGTCGCCGGCCTGGGACCCCCCTCACCCCGCCAGGTTCATGGAACGGCGGAACAGCAGGAGACTGGCCGCAAAGAACGTGGCTCCGAGCCCAGCCATCAACGCAAGCTCAACCCAGACTGAACCCAGGCCGGCACCGCGGAAGACGACGGCTTTCGCAAAGGCCAGGAAATGGCGCGAGGGCAGCGCGAGGGTAAGGCGCTGCACGAGGTCGGGCTGGCTCTCGATCGCGCCCATTCCGCCGGAGAGCATGATGATCGGGATGATCACCATGATGACCAGCAGCGCGAACTGCGCCATGCTACGCGCCATCGTGCCAAGGAACATGCCGATGGCCGCCGCGGCGGCGAGATAGACCGTGGTTCCGGCCAGCAGCAGGGCGACAGAACCCTGCATCGGCACCTGGAGCAATCCCTGGACCACGAAAAGAAGCGACAGCGTGAAGGCGGCAAGGACCACGACCACGTTGGCCAGAACCTTTGAAAGCGCGATCTCCAATGGCGTCAGCGGCATCACCATAAGATGCTCGATCGTGCCCTGCTCGCGCTCGCGCAGCATGGCCGCGCCGGTCAGTACGATGGTCAGCAGCGACAACTGGTTGAGAAGCGATGACACCGATTTGAACCAGACCGGGTCGCCGTTCGGATTGAACGCCCGCCGCAGTTCCAGCGCGAGAGGCGGGGCCGACGCATCGGGGCTGCCGGTGAGGAAGGCACGCGTTTCCGAGGCCAGGATATTGGTGATATAGTCGGTGCCAAGCTGGGCCTGGCTGACGGCGGTCGCATCGACCTCGAGCTGGGCCGTGGGCACCAGGCCCGAGATCACATCGGCCTCGAACCCCGGCGGAAAGCCGAGGGCGAACATGATCCTGCCTTCATCCATCGCCGCCGCAGCCTCGCCCGCACTCAACAACAGCGGCGGCTGAAACCAGGGCGGGGCAAGCGCGTCTGCGATCTGCCGGGTAAGCGTGCTGCGATCCTCGTCGATGATCGCGATGGCGGCGTTGTAGACGGTGTCGCCTGCGCCGCTTGCCTCGAGGATCACGGCGACGATGAAGGACCACAGGATCAGGATCACCATCACCGGATCGCCCAGAACGCTCTTCAATTCCTTTCCGGCCAGCCAGAAGATGTTGGCAACCCTGCGCATCGCTACTTCTCCTGCTTTTTCAGAACAAGGATCGCGAGCGCGGTCAGCACCGGACCAAAGGCGGCAAGCCGCAGAAGGTGGCCGGAAAGGTCCGACAGGCCCAGCCCCTTGGTAAAGGCGCCGACGCTCATCCCCATGTACCAGGTCGTCGGCCAGACCGTGCCGAGGAGGCGCGCCGGGCCTTCCAGCGAAGAGACCGGCGTGATCATGCCCGAGAATTGCAGTGTCGGCATCACCGACAGGATCGCCGCCGCGAACACGGCGGTGACCTGCGTGCTGGCCATCATCGACACCAGAAGGCCATATCCCGTGGCCGCGACCGCATAAAGCAACGCGCCCATCGCCAACGCCGCCGGGCTGCCCTTGAGCGGCACGCCCAGGACCGTGACAACCAGCACCGTCAGGATCACGAAATTCAGCAGCGTGATGCCGATATAGACCAGTTGTTTGCCGATCAGGAATTCGGCCCGCCCGGTGGGGGTGACGTAGAAATTGGTGATCGTCCCGATCTCCTTTTCCCGCGCCACGCTGACGGCCATCAGGATGGCCGGAAACAGCAGCAGCAGAAGCGGCGGGATCGAGGGGCCGATGGCCGGCAGGCTCTCCATCGCCGGGTTGTAGTGAAACCGCGGTTCCAGCCGCGCGGGATAGGTCTGGTTCGGCGCCACCGACGCGCCAAGTCCGGTCAGGGCCAGCGCCGACTGCGTTCCCGTGGTCAGAATATGGGAATGGGCGCCTTCGACATAGCTTTCCACCGTTCCCGCGCGGCTGGTGTCGGTGCCGTCGATCAGCGCGGCGATCTCTGCCGTTTCTCCGCGCCGAACCGAGCGACCGAAATCGGGCGGGATCTGGAGCGCCAGCGCAAGCTCGCCGCTGGACGCGCGGCGTTCAAGCTCCTCCGCGCTGCCGATTGCCGCGCGTTGGAGAAACCATTCGGATTCCTCGAACCCCGACAGGTAGGCGCGGCTCTCCGGGCTGCGGTCCTGGTCGAAGGCGGCAAAGGGGATCTCGCGCACCTCCTGCGAGATTCCGAAGGACATGATCAGAAGCAGAACCGCGCTTCCGACAAAGGAAAACACCAGCCGCACCGGGTCGCGACGAACCTGCATCGCCTCCCGGGTCGTGAACGCCAGGAGCCGCCTGATGCTGAAACGCGATGCGGGGGCGGTCATGGACCGCGTTATTTCCGAGGTCAGCACAGCGTCGCCGCCCGGCGCTTCGGGCGGCACGGCGTCTAGCATGTGACCGACAAAGGCGTCTTCGAGGGTCGACGCGCCGCGATCGCTGATGATCTTTCCCGGCGGGCCCGTGACCAGAACCTTGCCGGCATGCATCAGCGATATCCGGTCGCAGCGCATGCCTTCGTCCATGAAATGGGTCGAGATGAAGATCGTGACCCCGTCCTTGCGCGCGAGGTCCGTCAGCATCTCCCAGAACGCATCGCGCGCCTGCGGATCGACGCCCGAGGTCGGTTCATCGAGGATCAGGATCTCGGGTGCGTGGATCACCGCGACGGCCAGAGACAGCCGCTGCCGGACCCCGAGCGGTAGCGCGGCGGCGCTCTCACCAAGATAGGAATCAAGTCCGAAGCGCGGCACCAGATCGGCCATGCGCGCTTTCGTGACCGCCGGGCTGAGGTGAAACAGGCGGGCATGCAAAAGCAGGTTCTCGTGAACCGTCAACTCGCCATAGAGCGAGAAGGA
>Ga0209692_10002737_pt1 | contig 18379 bp, 15 predicted proteins | sample tdDd472_FD_187129 | JGI IMG/M metagenome (GOLD analysis project Ga0209692, IMG submission 187129) | Marine sediment microbial communities from the Atlantic coast under amendment with organic carbon and nitrate - tdDd47.2 (SPAdes)... | ecosystem: Environmental > Aquatic > Marine > Coastal >...
ACTCCAGCGCCGACGCGGTCAATTCGCTTCGGTGCCTCGGTCGGCTCGAACTTCATCCTCTTGATGGCCGCGGCCTCAGCGAGCGGGACGAAGTGGGCCACGATGCGCACGTCGATCGCGCTCGAGTTCGCGCATTCGACCACGAGCTGGTGCTCGTCTCCGGGGCGCACCACCGCCTTGCCTTCGAACCAGATGCGATAGGGTCCGTCGGAGTTTTTGAGTTCAAACACGGTGTCGTCTGCGATGACGACCTTGGCCTCGCCGCCGCCATTGCTGTCGCCGGGCGCGCGCGCGAAGATGTCGATGGCGTCGATCACCAGCGCCTTGCCGTCCGGGATGTAGCCCCCTCGCCAGTACCAACTCGGTTCGTCGCGGCTGTTCGGTTCCGCGATGAAGTCCAGCGATTCGGTCGACGGGTGGTCCGGCAGTCGATACGCCGTCCGCGCCAAAGACAGGCGGCTGCGGTTGCCGCCCTGCGCGCCGGTGCGAATTTGAAGGCGGATCGCTTCAGGGTCCTCGAGAACTCCGATGCGCTCCCTCGCGGCAGCCCGCTCCGCCGCCCGCGCGCCATCCAGCAATCGCGAGAGTCGATCCTTGGTCGCGGCATCCAGCGCCAGCGGCTTGCGGTTGCGGTCCGAATCCCAGCGCACCCACTCGATCTCGACGCGGTCATGCGGCACCAACTTGCGCACGCGGAACAGCGCCATCAAGTCGGTATCCCGATCCTGGGTACGGACGAGGTAGACGTGCCCTTCGTGTGCCGCGACGATCCCGTTCGGGTTCGTCTCCACAGCCGGCAACTCGGGCAGCGCGTCCACCTCGGACAGCTTCTTCGCGCCCAGATCGGCGATGCGACTGCGATCGTCCGTGATCGTGTTCACGCGGAAGCGGCCGGCCTGGAACAGGAGATCCCAGTCGTTGCGCGTGAGGCGCAATCCCGGGTCATCACGGATCCCGTGCTCGAAGCTGAAGGTCGCCCGCCCGTAACTCTTGTGCTTCGAGCGATCGAAGAGCGTCGCCTCGCCCGACCGCAGCGTGCCGCGCGGCGCTTCCTGCGCCAAGGCGGCGACCGAAAAGACGAGTACGAACAGCGTGATCCATTTGCTCATCGAGAATCTCCCGGCGTTGGACGCCACGCACACTATGCGCCGTCCCCGTCGCCCGCGCAAAAATACGGCTCGTCCAACTCGATCCCGCGCATGACCAGCGGGTCCGGACGCTTGGCCGGAGAGAACCCCGCCGCGCGCAGGGCCTCCCGCACCACCGGGCTCGTCGCGAGGCAATCCACACGATCGGCACCGCGTTCATGGAGTGCGTGAAGCGCCCCCGCAATCAACTCGCGGCGGGCGTCCTCGTCGTCCCGGCCGGCCAGAACGTCCACGATCCGGCCCCGACGAATTCCACGGCGCTCGAAATCAGAAAACGTCAGATACCCACGATTTTCGAGAACGAGCACGGTGTAATCCGCGAGCGGTTTCCGGCGATACCGCCAATTCAGCACCGCCGCATCGCGACGCGTGATCGCCGGATACTGCTTCCGCGCGCTCTCCCACAGCGAGTCGAAGCGCGCATCGAATTCACCGCTCAACTCAGAGACGCCCGACGGCATCTCCGGCACGCTCTCGATGAACGCATTGGCGAGCGAACCGAGCGCGCCCCCCACGCCCCCCCCTGTTGAACGCTGCAAGCGCGCTTTGAAGTCCAGCGTGCGTGTCCAGTACCCGCCGAAGTCGACGACCTGATAGCCGGTGCTCCTGAACAACGCGAGCGCGCCCTCCGACGGCCCCTTCGCGAGGACGCTGCGGGACTCCATTTTCTGTTGAAGCAGCGCACCGATTCCGCGACGCCGGCACTGTTCATCCACTGCCGTGCAGACCTGCCACCAGGCCTCGACCGGCACACCGGCCACGTGGAGGCCTGCCGGCAACAGGGCGGTGGTGCCGACGATGCGTTCGCCCTCGCGCACGACGATCCCGCGATAGCCGGGTTCTGCGAGCCGCGGGTCCTCGTGCCACTGCCAGTGCCACTCGCGATCGAGTTGTGCTGCGAAGTCGTCGCCAAACGTGCGGCGCGCAAGCTCGATGATCGGGCTCCGATCCTGTTCGCGCGCGGGTCCGGCGGTGAGCATTAGTAGCGCGCCAACCTCATCGCGAAGCGATCGAAATTCTCAGGACTAGGGAGGCGCGGAACCGAAAACTCGTCGGTCGCGGCATCGACCGTGCCGCGATACGCGGCCAGCGCGCAGGCATACCCTGCTTCACGGGCCGCACGCTTGGTCTCTTCATTGAAGTCGCCGCGCTCTCCGAACGGATACGCCAGGATGCGAACCGGTCGGCCAAGCACCTGCTCAAGCGCGGACTTCGAGCGTTGCAACTCGTCCGCGAGCGCCTCTCCGGACAGGTCGGACAAGCGCGCGTGCGTGGCCGTGTGCGCTTCGATGCGCATGCCCTCTGCGTCAAGCTGCCGCAGCTCGGCGGCGGTCAACACGCGCTCCTCCGGCGCCCATCGGAAACGCCGGTCGGTCCCGATGTAGTCGGAGACGGCAAACACCGTCGCCGGCATGCCGTACTCCTGCAGCAGCGGATAGGCGTTCCGGAAGTTGTCCTCGAATCCATCGTCGAACGTGATCGCCACCATGTTCTGACGGGTGGCGCGCTCCGCCAGCAACGTTTCGAGATCGACGACGTCGTGATGCCGTGCGAGATACGCCAACTGAGCCGCAAACGCGGAACGCGTGATCGATGCTTCCGGCAGCGTGCCGAAGTGGTCGTCGACCACGCGATGGTAGAGCAGGATCCGGTTGCGCCGCTTCGAACCCGCCCGCAAAGCGGTGGTGACGATTTTGCGACCGATGCCCATGCGCGCGGATTGTGGCATAGGAAAACGATTGACGCCCACCCGGGGAGCGTTAGCCTCAAGGTGCGCGCCACGCCTGCCTGCGGCATGAGGTTCCCATGACCGCAAGGCTCGAAGAGAAACAGCGACCCCAAGAGGTCGAGGCCGATCTCACCCCGATGATCGATGTGGCATTCCTGATGATCATCTTCTTCATGTGTTTGCCGTTCAAGACTCTGGACGCCAAGCTGCAGTCGTTCCTGCCCGCCACGCGCGGGTTCAAGATCGACGAGGCACAGCCGCTCGAGACCTTCTGGATCAAGGTCCACGTAGTCGGGCGCGACGAGCAGGAACGAATCTGGGGCCCCGCGGATCAGCGCAGCATCGTGAGCAGCCCCACTCGCGTCGTCTACCGCTTCGAGGACGGCTCCCAAGCCGAAGACCTTCGGCAGGTCGGGGCCTACATCCGCCGCATCAAACAAGGCGCCGCGCAGGTCGAGCGGGGCAAGGTGCAGGGTGAAATCACGGCGCGGCCGCGCGTTCCGCACAAGGCGATCATCGCCGTCATGAACCAGTTCCTGGATCAGGGCGTGAAGGACGTCGATTTCCGAGGCACCAAGCTCCCGAACCGCCGCCTGCTCAACTCCTCGGTCCTCCCCTACCCCGTGGATAAGTGAACGACGGTGCCAGGCACCGTCGTTCAGCTATTGCAGGTAGCGGCGGAAGTCGGTGCCAAGTTGCCCGTCCGGGTCGCCGACGATGCTGACGAACAGCTCGTAGCGTCCGGACGGGCGCGTGCGTTCCATGTCGATGTACTTGCGGAACTGCTCGCGCCGCGTCTCCATCAGAAACGAGGCCAGTGCCTCTGCTTCGAGATAGTTGCGCGCCCCCTGCTCCCCGACGAACAGCGGGTAGTCCTGAAGTCGCAGCAGCCGTTTGAGATCCACACCACTTCCCGACGCCATGCGGGTGAACGCGCGCGCCTCGGGCGGGAACGCACGCATATTCGGTGGGTCGTAGCGTTCGAAATACTGCGCCAGCCCCTCCATCACCCACGGGCTGTAGCGCACGGTTCCCTCGCTCGCCGTCCCCATCACGAGATGCACCAACTCGTGGCGCAGGATCTGCAGGTCCGCCTCGTACGGAACATAGACCGCGTTCTGGCTCGGGTCGGTGTAGCCAGCCATCGACTGCCCCTGCTCGCGCAGGATGTCGCGCCCCGCGTACGCGGACACCATGTCCGGCTCGCTGAACATCACGACGACCATGCGCTGCCCTGCCCCGGTGCCCAACAGATCGCCGTAATTCTCCTCCAACGCCTGCCGGAACTCGGCCGCGAACTCGCCCGCGCGCTGTCCCTCCGCCGCATCGGGCGCGATGCAGATCACGTCAGCCCGATCAAGCGCCAATTGCGCCCGCGGATCGACTTCGCGCACCCGCGAGAGCCAGCGATCGCCACCCGCGCGCTCGCACAATCGCAGCCCACCCACGATCAGGGCGATGGGCAGGACCACCACGAGCGCCTTGAGAATCCAGCGCATTACCCGAGTTTCTTGCTCGCGTTCTTGAGGAACTTCTTCTCGGCGTCGCTCAGCGATGCCATTCCTTCGCGATTCACCTTGTCGAGGATGCGATCGATCTCCTTGCGGAGTTCGGCAGTCCGCGCGTGGTCCTTTCGCGCCTTCTTGCGTTCGACCTTGTCGGCCACCGCATCGATGCGCGAGAAGACCCCCTCGATCCGAGCGCCCCACTTGTAGTAGATGCCCCCGTACGCCGCGCCGCCGAGATGCGCGACGTAGGCGACCCCGCCCACGTCGTACAAGGTGTTCAGCAGGTCAAAAACCACGAGCACGGCGGCGATCACCCAGAGCTGGATGCGGATGATGCCCCAGATGCTGATCTCCATGGTCGGGTACCACGACGCCGCGAGGACCAGCAATCCCACGCAGGCGGCACTCGCCCCGATGGCGGGCGTCGCGTCCCCGGCGATCACGCCCATGATCACGAACGCGATCGACCCCAACAGCACGGCCCCGGTGCAAAAGGCGAAGAACTGTCTCGTCGTCAGCCGGTTCTCGACCAACTTCCCGAAGATCCAGATGTAGACGCAGTTCCACAGCAGGTGCCAACCGGGAGGTTGGTGCAACCCCGCCATGGTTAACAGTTGCCAGATCCAGCCGCGTGTCACGCGTTCGGGACTCAGCGCGAAGATGCGGATGAACGCCATGTACGCGTCGAATCCGGCGGAGTAGACGATCGCCTGGATGATCGCGATGACGATCAATCCGAGGATCAGGAACTTCGTTCCCCGATGCTGCGCGAAAAGCGGGTGACGCGTCGCGCCCCCGAATTCGGCGTTGAAGTAGTCGCGATCACCCATCGTTCGTTTCCATTCTAGGGTCGCGCTCCTCGACTGTCGCGAGATACGGAAGCTCGCGATACCGACCGGCGTGATCGAGGCCGTAGCCAACCACGAACAGGTCCGGAATCGGAAACCCGACGAGGTCCGCCTCAATGGGAACGACACGCCGCGCAGCCTTGTCCAACAACACGCAGGTACGGATCGATTGGACACCGCGCTTTTCGAGATCGGCGACAGCCGCTGCCAACGTGTGGCCCGTGTCCAGCACGGTATCCACGACAACCACGTCGCGGCCCTCAACGTCCGCCGGCCCCGGCCAATCGATCTCCACGGTTCCCGATGACTCCGTGCGGTCGCCGTAGGAGCGGGCCCGCAGGAAGGCGACATCGACGGGCCCCGGGACAGCACGGAGCAGGTCCGCGAGGAATACGGCGGCGCCCTTCAGGATCCCGATGAGCAGCAGCGCCCCCTCTCCCCCCGACCCCCTCAGCTCTGCCCCCAAGGCGCGCACTCGATCCGCGATTTCCTCGGCACTCAGGTAGGACTCGGGCATATGCGGAGAGTAGCGGAAAAACGGTTACACTCCCGGAAAGACAGGAGAGGAACCCCATGGTTGGACCGTACAACGAACCGCGCAAGCCGGTGCCCAGTGACCTCGAAATCGCCCAGGAAGCGCCGATCGATCCGATCATGGCGATCGCCGAAAGCGTCGGCCTGACCGACGACGACATCGACCTGCACGGCAAGTACAAGGCGAAGGTCCATCTGGACGTGCGCGACAAGTTCGCCGACCGGCCGCTCGGCAAGTACATCGACGTCACCGCGATTACGCCGACGCCGCTGGGCGAGGGCAAAACCACGATCACGATCGGACTGTCGCAGGGCCTCGGGCGCCTCGGGCACAAGACGTTTACCTGCATCCGGCAGCCCAGCATGGGGCCGACCTTCGGCATCAAGGGCGGCGCGGCCGGCGGCGGGTACAGCCAGGTCATTCCGATGGAGGACTTCAACCTCCACCTGACGGGCGACATCCACGCCGTGACCGCGGCGCACAACCTGTGCTCGGCGGCCATCGACAACCACATCCATCACGGCAACGTGCTGGGCATTGACCGCTTCAGCGTCTCGTGGAACCGCGTGGTCGACCTGAATGACCGCGCGCTACGCCAGACGTTGGTCGGCCTCGGCGGCAAGCCCAACGGGTTCCCGCGCGAGACCGGCTTCGACATCACCGTCGCGTCCGAGTGCATGGCGATCCTCGCGCTCTCGACCAGCATGAAGGACATGCGCGAGCGCCTTGGCAAGATCGTCATCGGCACCAACCGCGAAGGCGAGGCGATCACCACCGAGGACCTCAAGGTGGCGGGCGCCATGACGGTGCTGATGAAGGATGCGCTGATGCCGACGCTCGTGCAGACGCTCGAGCACACGCCTGCGCTGATTCACGCCGGCCCGTTTGCGAACATCGCGCATGGCAACTCCAGCATCGTGGCCGACCAGATCGCGCTGCGCCTGGGCGACTACGTCGTCACCGAGTCCGGCTTCGGCGCCGACATCGGCATGGAGAAGTTCATGGACATCAAGTGCCGCGCTTCGGGCCTCAGCCCCGACTGCGTGGTAATCGTCGCGACCATCCGCGCCCTCAAGATGCACGGCGGCCTTGGCGTGATTCGCCCGGGCAAGCCGCTCCCGCCCGAGCTCACGACCGAGAACCTCGACGCGCTCGAGAAGGGTGCCGCGAACCTCGTTGCGCACATCCGCATCGCCAAGAAGTTCGGCGTGCCGGTGGTCGTGGCGGTCAACAGGTTCCACACCGACACCAGCGCCGAAGTCGAACTGCTCACGAAGATCTCGAAGGAGGCGGGTGCGCAGGACGCGGTGATGGCCGACATCTGGGCCGAAGGCGGCGCCGGTGGCACCGACCTGGCCGAGGCGGTCGTTGCAGCCTGCGAGCAGCCCAAAGACTTCAAATTCCTCTACGACCTCGAGCAGCCGATTGAAGACAAGATTCGCATCATCGCGACCGAGATCTACGGCGCGGATGACATCGAGATCCTGCCGGTGGCTCGCAAGAAGATCCGCAAGTTCACGGACATGGGCTACGGCAACCTGCCGATCTGCATGGCCAAGACGCACCTGTCACTGAGCCACAACCCGCAGCTCAAGGGCGTGCCGAAGGGGTTCAACCTGACCGTGCGCGACATCCGCGCGTCGGTCGGCGCCGGGTTCCTCTACCCGCTGTGCGGCAACATGATGACGATGCCGGGCCTGCCGTCGAAGCCCGCGTTCGAAAACGTCGATCTCGACATCGAAACCGGTCGCGTCAAGGGGCTGTTCTAGGACTCACGGAGGAACGGGGAGGGCCACGGCGTCCAACCATGGTGCGTACGGCCCTTCCGCTCTTCGCCACGCTTTGTGCGCTCGTCTCCTTCACGTTTGCGCAGGAGGACGAGCCCGTCATCGATGCCGTCGCCGAAACGGTGGCGGCGCTCCGCAAGGCCGATCCGGAACAGTTCAAGGATCTGGCGGAACGTGACGAGCCGGATCCCTGGTTGGTGGCGGATCGGCTGCTCCGGAATGGAGATCGTGAACTGGCGCGTCGATTCGCGACGGCGAAGGCGCGACCTGCCGTGGCCGGGCTTCCGGAGTACCTGAGGACCGACCCCCGCCCCAGCAGCGCGGTGGCGGAGGCGATCTCGCTGGCCCAGCTGCGACTCGAGGACGATGAGGCGACCAAACCGCAGCTCGAAGGCGCGATCCGCGCTCTGACTGCGGTGGTCGAAGGCGCCACCCCCATGGAACAGGCGCGGCTCCACTCGCTGCTCGGGTTGGCCCACGCCTACGCCGGGGATGTCGTCGCATCGAGCCGCGCACTCGGCAGCGCGGCTACGGTTGCGGGACGCATCGGCTGGCTGCGCGAGGCCGCCGACGCGCTCGGCACACAGTCGGAAAATGCACGCGTGCTCCTGCGCTACGACGAGGCAATTGAGATCGCGCGCCGCGAAGTCGAGCTGCGCCAGCGCCTGGGAAACGAACCGCGGCTGGTGGCGCATCTCCAGCGGATCGCCCAGCTGTTCGATGAGAACGGCGACCTCGGCGCAGCAACACGCGAACTTGACGGTTGGGCCGGCAAGCTCTCGCCCGCAGCGGACACCGAACTCGCTCTTTCGCGAGCGAACTTGCGACTGCAGCAGGCCGACCTCGAAGCTGCGCTCGACGTCCTGCGATCGAAGGTCCAACCACGGGATGCGGACCAAAGCGCCCGTGTGCGCATGCTGGCGGGCGACATCCTGCGCCAGCAGGGCAACGAGGCGCAGGCGTTCGAGAGCTACCGCAAGGCGATCACGCAGTTCGAGAAAACCGAGAACCCCGTCGCATTGGGGCGAGCGCTGGGGAACGCCGGCATCAGCTTGGTCCGAATGGGAAAGCCGGAGCAGGCGCGCCCGCTTCTCGAGAGCGCGCAAGCTCAGTTCGACCGCGCCGGTGACCGCAATCTCGTTGCGCTCGCGGTTCTCTTCCGTGGCGATGCGCGTCTCGCTGCCGGGGAGCACGCACTCGCGTTGCGCCTGTTCAATTCGGTGCGCACGTTTGCCGCACGCACACAGGACGGATGGCTCGAGGCGAACGCGCAGATCCGCCGCGGGCGCGCCCTGCTCGCAGGCGGCCAGCTTGACGATGCTCGCAAGGCGTTCGCGGCGTGCTACGAGCTCGGCGGAATGGCTCGCGCTCCGGAATTGCAGGCTGAGGGTGCGGTGGGCGAAGCGCGCTGCCTGCTCCGCCAGGCGCACGGGACACGTGCCGCGGAAGCCGTGGATCGAGCGTACACCGCTCTCGCCCCGCTCATTGATGCGCGCGCGGTACCGCCCGGCGACGAAGCGCGGCGCATCTTCGATCTCATCGCGGCGGCGCGGGTCGAAGCAGCGCTGCTCCTCGATTCCGAGATCGACCTCTGGCGCGCCATCGAACTCCAGCGGCTCGGCCAGCAGATCCGCACCGCTCGGGAGATCCGGCTGCTGCACAAGTTGGCGATGACCGTCGAGATGCGGCAAGCGGAGGCGGACGCGCGACGGCGCATCCAGCGATCCGCGTTGTTCGAGGATCGGGCGCGCGCCGAGGACGATCGCGCCACGGCCGTGCGCTGGAAGGCCGCGCGCGAGAAGGCGGAGCGCGACCTCGACACGGTGATCGATTCCGTCGTTTTCGCGGCTCGGCCGGGATGGGAACGATTGGTTCCGTCGCCCGGCACGCTCAACAATCTCCGCGAGCGGCTGACGCCCAGCGAAGTCCTCGTGTCCTACGCGCTGTCGGATGGCCGCGCGGCCGCGTTGGTCGTCAGCCGGGCTGAGGTGCGCCTCGTCCGGCTCGCGGACTCTGCCACGCTGCGAAGCGCGGGCGCAAAGGAGCAGGCAGGCCTGCTGATCGAGCCGCTCAATCTGCGCAAACGCCAGTCGCGCGTCGTCCTCATTCTCCCCGCGGAACTGAACCACGTGGTGTGGGATGCCATTGATCCCGCTCGTCGCCACGTGCGAATGCCTTCGGCGACGGAGTTCGACCGTCTGCGTGCGCGGCGGTCGGGACGCTCCAGTTGGCGTGTGTACACGGCCCCCATACCGTCGGTCCGTTCGATCGAGGAGGGACCCTCGACGGCGAAAGTGGTCGTCATCACCGAGCCGATCGACGGGCCTGCGCTGCCCCGCGCGTTCTTCCTGCGCGGTACTTCCGTCGTCCTGGCGCCCAGGGAGCCGGGACGCGTGGCGGCAGCTGGCGACATCGCGGCGGAGTGGGCTCTATCCGCCACCGTGCCCCCCGGCTGGGTCGTCTGGGGCGGCTAATCGTGAACGACGGTGCCAGGCACCGTCGTTCACTATTACCGTTGACGGCATCGCTACAATCACGGGATGGCAGCCACGATCATCGACGGAAAGCAGATCGCCGCGGACGTCCGCGCTGAGGTCAAGGAAGGTGTCACGAAGCTCCGCGAGGGGAAAGGCGTCGTCGCCGGACTCGCCACGGTGCTCGTCGGAGCCGACCCCGCATCCCACAAATACGTATCGATGAAGCGCAAGGCGTGCGCGGAAGCGGGCATCGAAAGCTTCCACCACGAGCTGCCCGAGGACGCCACGCAGGACGAGGTGCTCAAGCTGGTCGCGTCCCTCGGCGCCGATCCGAAGGTGCACGGCATCCTGGTTCAGCTTCCGCTGCCGAAGCAGGTCGACGAAGAGACGATTCTCGACGCCGTCCCGCTTTCCAAGGACGTCGACGGCTTCCACCCGCTCAACATCGGCGCGCTCGCCATGAAGGGCCGCGACCCCGAGTTCATGCCCTGCACGCCGCACGGCTGCATGGTCCTGCTGGAGCGCTCCGGCACCGAGATCTCCGGCGCGAACGCGGTTGTCCTCGGCCGCTCGAACATCGTCGGCATGCCGGCGGCGCTCATGCTCATCAAGCACAACGCGACGGTCACCGTCTGCCACTCGCGCACCAAGGACCTGCAGGCGACCGTTCGCGAGGCGGACATCCTGATCGCCGCCATCGGTCGCGCGCACTTCGTGAAGGGCGACTGGATCAAGCCGGGCGCCACCGTGATCGACGTCGGCACAAACGTGATCGACGACGCCACTCGCAAGAGCGGCAAGCGTCTCGTGGGCGATGTGGATTACGCCGCGGCGGTCGAGGTCGCCGGCAAGATCACGCCCGTCCCCGGCGGCGTCGGCCCCATGACAATCGCCATGCTGATGGCCAACACGCTGCGCGCGGCCGAGAAGACTGCGTAGCGCGCTCGCGGCTAGTCGCGCGACGCGGAAGCGCGGCGGTAGCGGAGTACACCGGCCACGACGCCGAACAACGGTGCGACGGTCAGCGCGATCACGGCGGCAGAGCTGGCGCCTCGGTCACGGCCGAATGCCGCGGCCAGAATCTGGATCGCAAAGCCCGTGAACATCCAGACGCAAAAGAACACGCCGGTCGCCTGCACCCACGGCGGCAGACTTGCTCGCGGCGGAGCCTCGTGGTGCTCATCGAAACGCGCGCTGTTGGGAAGCGGCAGATAGGGAAGCGCCGTCTCCGCGGTCCCCAAGTTCCCGCCGCAGTGCGTGCAGTAGTCAGCTCCCGGGCCGAAGGGCTGCGTACAACGCGGACAGACGGCCGACTCGGGAACCGCCGCGGTCAATCCGACTCGTCCTTCTTCTCGCCCTCGCCATGCTTCTCGAAGTCCTCGCCCGGGGGCGGGATGAAGGGCATCGTGGAAGTCGCATCGCCCACGGGCTGACCGCACTTGGGGCAGAAGTCGTCGCCGATCTCGTACTCGGCGAAGCAGTGGGGACAGACCGGTGTGGCCGGGGATTCGTTTTCAGCCATGGCTGTCATTCTATCGCGAACGAAGGTGCAAAGCGCGAACGATACGACAGCGATGACTGGGGCCGCGATTGCTCCCGCTGTGCCGGGAACGGCGGCCAGCGTGACCGCGAACATCGCCAGCCCCACCGCGACAGGCAACCAACGCAGACGGACGAAGGTCGATTCGGCTCCGGGGTCACGTCGAAAGCCGGCGGGCACGTCAAACGGCTGAAGGAACGGTCCTGTTTCTGCCTTGGCACCGGTCGGATGACCACATCCACGACACACGTCTTGACCGGGAACGACCGGCGTCTGACAGCGGATGCACACCTCGCGCGCCGCCTCCGTCATTTATTGATCCCGTTCCGCTTCGATCGATGCCACAACGTGCGACTGGAACATGCTGCAGGTCACCATGGCGACGATCGCCACGACCAACGCCGCGCCGACGCCCACAGGCCCGGGCACGGCCGCCAGCGTCACGATCATCATCGCAATCGCGAACACGAACGGCAGCCACTTGAGCTTGGCGAACGTCGATAGCTCACCCGGCTTGCGCCGCTTCCCACCGACTGTGGCAAAGCGGTAGCGCCATCCAACGTTGGTTCGCGCGAACGCGCTGATCGCCATGCCGCATGTCGGGCAGTAGTCCGTTCCGGGCGCGATGCGCGTCTGGCAACTCAAACAAACTTCCCTCCGCACCGTGCCCAATCCTACTCCCGGGCCGCCTTTCCTATTCGAGTCCCCCGGCCCCCTTATTCTTCCCCTCCCTTCATGCGAACGCACCTCGAGAAGCTCAACAAGCAACAACGCACCGCCGTCGAAACCACGGAAGGCCCGGTTCTGGTCCTCGCCGGCGCCGGAACCGGCAAAACGCGCGTGATTACCGTTCGCATGGCGCATCTGCTCGACAAGGGCGTCAACCCCGAGCAGATCCTCGCCATGACGTTCACCAACAAGGCGGCGAAGGAGATGAAGGAGCGCGTCGGCTCTCTCGTCGGCAGGAAGCGCGGCAAGATCCTGACGGTCGGAACATTCCACTCGTTCTGCGTGCGGGCGCTGCGCGAACACGCCCCCGCCATCGATCTGCCGAAGCACTTCTCGATCTCCGACGCTTCGGACCAGATCGCCGCGGTCAAAGGCGCCATGCGCGACCTGCACATCCCCGAGGAGCGCATGCACCCGCGCGCCATGCAGGCGCAGATTTCGCTGGCCAAAAACCGGTTGCAGACCCCCGACCAGGTCGCGGAGTGGGACGAACTGATCGGGCGCGTCTACCAGAAATACAATGAGCACCTGCGCCGCTCCAAGGCGCTCGACTTCGACGACCTGCTGCTCGAAATGCTGCGCCTGATGCGCGAGGCGGACGACGTCGCGCAAATCTTCCGGGCGCGCTACCAGTACGTCATGGTGGACGAGTATCAGGACACCAACGGCCCGCAATACGAGATCGTGCGGGCGCTGGCGGGCCTGCGGCGCAACCTGTGCGTCGTGGGCGACGACGACCAGTCGATCTACGGCTGGCGCGGCGCGGACGTCAAGAAGATCCTCGCGTTCGAAAAGGACTTCCCGGGCGCGCGCGTCATCCGGCTCGAGACGAACTACCGATCCACCGAGCAGATTCTCGGCGCCGCCAACCGCATCATCAAGAACAACCCGGCGCGCCACGAGAAGACACTCCGCAGCCACTACGGGCCCGGCGACGACATCAAGATCATCCAGGTCGATGACGAGGAGCGCGAGGCGGTCGGCGTCGTGGGCGACATCCTGAAGCACGTGCGCCTCGGGGATGCGAAGTTGATGGATTGCGCGATTCTGTTCCGCACCGCGGTCCAGCCGCGCGCATTCGAGACGGTTTTGCGCTCGCGCGACGTTCCTTACATCCTCGTCGGTGGGCAGTCGTTCTTCGACCGCAAGGAAGTGCGCGACGTGCTTGCGTACCTCAAGCTGGTCTCCAATCCGCTGGATGAGGTCTCGCTACTTCGAATCGTGAACTGCCCGCCCCGTGGCGTCGGCAAGAAGTCCATCGACTGTGCCCTGGCTGAGGCGACGAAGCTCGGCGTTTCGGTCAATCGCGCCATCGAAAACGTCAACGATATCCCGGGCGTCTCCTCCACGGCGAAGGTGGCGATGACGGACCTCCAGGCGACCATTCAGAAGTTCGCGCAGGAGGAGCCCGGCCAGGACCTTCCCGGGTTCGTGCAACGCCTGATTGCGGCGGTCGGCTACAAGGCGGAGGTCGAGCGCTGCTACGCCGACGTCCTCACGCGCAACCAACGCTGGCAGGCGGTTGAGGAGATCTTCAACTTCGCCGAGAACTACGTGCGCCGCAACCCGGACGACGCGAGCCTCGGCGGATTCCTGGAGGCGCTCACGCTGAAGCATTCGGGGGACGAGCCGGACAAGGATCTGGGCAAGCGCGATGCGGTCACCCTGATGACCTTGCACGCGGCCAAAGGTCTCGAGTTTTCGCGCGTATACCTCGTCGGCGCCGAGGAGGGCCTGCTCCCCCACGGGAAGTCGGTCCAGGAGGATGGCATCGAGGAGGAGCGGCGCCTGATGTATGTGGGTGTGACGCGCGCCAAATTTCACCTCACGATCACCCATACGAAGTCTCGGGCGCGCTACGGGCAGCGCGTCGAGAGCATGCCGTCGCGCTTCCTGTTCGAGATCCGGGACGAGTTGCCGCCCAAGGGCTGGCGCGCGACCGGGCAGATGCCGGCGGCGGCTCCCGCACGGAAGGGCGCACGGAAACGCTCGAAAGCCTCCCGTTTGTAGCCGTCAGGCCTTACTCTTGCTCTCGCCATGGACGTTGAACGCTTCCTCGAAGAGCACGGCCTGACCGAGAACCCTTTCGGAGCCGAAGAAGCCCGCCACGACCCCGTCTTCGAAAAGATCGCGGCCGGGGAGGGCATGTCGCATCCCGAGCTGGTCAAGGTGCTAGGCAGCCCGGATCGGCCGCACACCTCGGTCGTGTTCGGCGAGAAGGGCTCCGGGAAGACGGCGCTGCGGCTGCTGATGGCGCAACGCATCACGCGCTTCAGCAACGAGCACCCCGACCGCCGCACTCTGCTCGTCGCCTATGACGATTTCAATCCGGTGCTCGACACCATGGCGCACAACAAGGCGCGCCACGGTTCGCGCCGCAGCCGTGACCCGGACCGGCTGCTCGCCAGCTTCCGGCTCGAGGACCACCAGGACGCGATCCTGTCGCTCGCGGTGACGAAGGTCGTGAGTGGCGTGCTGGGTGTGGACGCGCACGCGCCCGAGGCGATGGTGACCTCCGGCGACATGAACGAGAAGCTGCGTGGGCTGCCGAAGCCCGCGCGCGTCGATCTCGCCGTGCTCGCGGCGCTGTACGACTCGCCGCGCGGCGGGAGCGGATCCGTCGAGCGCTGGGGCCAGTTGCTCAAAAAGCTGCGGCTCGGCTTCAGCATGCCGTACTGGCTGCTCCAGGGCACCGTGATCGTTTTGACGAGCCTCGCACTGGCGCTGTTCCTTGCGGTCGCACCCGCCACGAGCGATTGGTTCAAACTCCCCATCCCGTCAGGCTGGCTCGCACCCAGTGCGGTCGGTGTCGCGGTCCTCGCACTCGTCTCTTGCCTGGCGCTGATCTCGACACGCATGAAGGTCTGGCGACTGGCACGACGGATCCAGAAGGAGTGCCTCGCGACCGATCGCACCCGCCCGCAGCTGCGTCGGATGCTCGCGGACATTCCCGCGAAGGAGCGGGAAGGACAGCCGTGGCCGCGTCCGGGTGGCGACAGCACGCAGGCGCGCTACGAGATGACGACGAAGCTCATCAAGTTCATCGGCGCGTTCGGCTACAACTCGATGGTTGTCCTCATCGACCGCGTGGACGAACCCACCTTGGTGGCCGGGCGCCCCGAGCGGATGCGCCGTCTGATCTGGCCGATGTTCGATTCGAAGTTCCTGCAACAGGACCGCATCGGACTCAAACTGCTCTTGCCTCTCGAACTGCGCTACTTGATGCACAAGGAGGACGCCGCGTTCTTCCAGGAGGCGCGCCTCGACAAGCAGAGTCTCGTCGACCGGCTGGCGTGGTCCGGCGCAACGCTCTACGACCTCTGCTCGGCCCGGCTGCGCGCCTGCAACCGCGACAAGGACAGCCCGATCACGCTGGCCGACCTCTTCGAGGAGGACGTCACGCGCGCCGCGCTGATCGAAGCGCTCGGCCAGATGCAGCAACCGCGCGATGCGTTCAAGATGATCTATGCGGTCATCCTGGCGCACTGCAACAACGTGCCTGCGGACGACGGGGCCTATCGCATCCCCAAGCTGACCCTGGAGTCGGTCCGACGCGAGCAGGCCATGCGCATCAACGAGCTGCAAAGAGGACTGTCTCCCGCCTGATTAGCGACTTCTTGCCCAGAGTGCGGTTCCCGGCTATCCTTTGTTGAGACTGATTCTCAGAAACACTGAGCGTCGGTCGGAGTCGGCACACATGACGGAAATCCCCCTCCCCGATGGCGCGATTCTTCGGACTCGCGAGGCCGATCACGAGTCCTTGGCGGACTTGGTGCCGGGCCAAACAGCCGTGGTTTGCTGCGTGCGGCAAGGCCAGGCAAAACGTCGGCGTCTGCTCGAAATGGGCTTCGTTTCGGGAACGGAACTGCGCTTGGTCCGGACAGCCCCCTTGGGCGATCCGATTCAAGTGGAAGTTCGCGGCTACCAGCTCTCGCTGAGGCGCGCGGATGCACGTGGAATCCTCGTCCGCAGCGTCTGAGCGGACGCGCGTCCACCACCTCGCTCTCGCGGGGAACCCCAATTCGGGGAAGACGTCGGTTTTCAACCGGCTCACCGGACTGCGCCATCGCATCGGCAACTACCCCGGGGTAACCGTCGAGCGTGTCGAAGGCACGGTGAAGCTGGGTGACGGGGCCGAGGCCCAGATCGTCGATCTGCCCGGCTGCTACAGCCTGTACTCGAACGCGCCGGACGAACGGATCGCGAGGGACGCGCTGCTCGGCCTGTTACCCGACTCGACGCCGCCGGATGCGGTCATCGCTGTCGTGGATGCTTCCAATCTCGAACGCAACCTGTACTTCGTCACCCAGCTGATGGAGACCGGGCTTCCGGTCTGCGTGGCGCTCAACATGGTCGACATCGCCGAGCGCCACGGCAAACCGATCGACGCAGCACTGCTCGCGGAAGAGCTGGGCGTGCCGGTCGTGCCGATCGTGGCGCGCAGCGGGAAGGGCTTCGACGAACTGCGCGCGGCCATCCCGCGCGCCAAGGTGAGCAACCGCCTTTGGCGCATGCCGGACACGGCTGAGAATGCGATCGAAGGCCTTCGAGCGGCCGTGGAGAAGACCGGCATGGTGCCGGACGCCGCGGTCGAAGGCGAGGCGATCCGGCTCGCCTGCCACGCGCGCGACGAGGATCCGTATCTGGCCCGAGGCGGCGACGAACTGCGAGTGGCGCTCCACAAGGCTCGCGACATGCTCGTGGAGGCCGGCATCGATCGCGAAGCGCTCGAAAGCGAGTTCCGGTACGCGCTGTGCCACCACATCGTCGAGCGCGTGCAGCAATCGAGTCCGGAGGGCCGCAATCGCAGCGAGGCTGTGGACCGCATCGTCACCCATCCGGTGTTCGGCCCGATTCTCTACCTCGCGGTGATGGCGGTGATGTTCCAGGGCGTCTACGCCTGGGCGGGCCCTTTCATGGACGGCATCGACGCCGGCATGAGCTGGCTCGGCGAACACGTTGCCGAGATGCTGGGCGAAGGCATGCTCACCGACCTGCTGGTCGACGGCGTGCTGGCCGGCGTCGGCGGCATTCTCGTATTCCTGCCGCAGATCTGCCTGCTGTTCTTCTTTCTCTCGCTGCTCGAGGACGTCGGCTACATGGCGCGCGCCGCGTTTCTCGCCGATCGTGTCATGCGCGGCGTGGGTCTGCATGGAAAGGCGTTCATCCCATTGATGTCGTCATTCGCATGCGCCATTCCCGGAATCATGGCGACGCGCTCGATGGACAACGCGCGCGACCGCCTGGTCACGATGCTGATCGCGCCGCTCATTTCGTGTAGCGCACGCCTGCCCGTGTACGCCCTGCTGATCGCGGCATTCATACCCAAGGGGTACCAGGGGCTCACGCTGCTCTCGATGTACGTGCTCTCGGTCCTGGCCGCTCTCGGCGCCGCCTGGGTCCTCCGACGCTTCGTCGTGCGTGGCGAGCCCTCGACCTTCCTGATGGAACTGCCCAGCTACAAGGTGCCGGCGTGGCGCCACGTGTTCCGCACGGTCGGAAACCGCGGCTGGGTATTCGTGCGGCAGGCGGGCACGGTCATTCTCGCCATCTCGATCATTCTCTGGTTCCTGGCGGCCTTCCCGAAGAGCGACGAGATCGCGCAGGAGGCGGAGCAGCGAATCGAGCGCGGTGAGGACGCCGACGTTGTCGCCCGATGGGAGTCGGGGGAGCAACTTCGCAACAGCTACGCCGGCAAGATGGGACTCATGTTGGAGCCCGCCATTCGCCCGCTTGGGTTTGACTGGCGCATCGGCGTGGGCCTGGTCACATCGTTCGCGGCGCGCGAGGTGCTCGTTTCCACGCTTGGCATCGTGTTCAGCGTCGGCGACGTCGATGAGACGTCCGTTGCGCTGCGCGACCGGCTGAGAGCTGCGAAACTCCCGAACGGCGCCAAGGCTTACAACGGGCTGGTCGCCATATCGATCATGGTGTTCTTCGTACTCGCCTGTCAGTGCATGGCGACGCTGGCCGTGATCAAGCGCGAGACGAACTCCTGGCGCTGGCCCATCTTCGTCTTCGTCTACATGACGGCACTGGCCTGGGTCGGCAGCTTCATCGTGTACCAGGGTGGACTGG
>Ga0209692_10002739_pt1 | contig 18364 bp, 18 predicted proteins | sample tdDd472_FD_187129 | JGI IMG/M metagenome (GOLD analysis project Ga0209692, IMG submission 187129) | Marine sediment microbial communities from the Atlantic coast under amendment with organic carbon and nitrate - tdDd47.2 (SPAdes)... | ecosystem: Environmental > Aquatic > Marine > Coastal >...
GAAGCCATGACGGTCTGGAGCGTTAAGACCGAGGACAATGTCATTCACCTGGGCGATCAAAAGCGCAGGATGTTGACCAGGCAGGGATGCAACGAACCATTCCACGATTCGTTCTGGTGTCCCAAACGCAAATGGTTTCGCAAGGAGCCATGCCCCTTCATCAATAAGTCTGAGTGCAACACGTACTATAAGCTCTGTGGCTCAATATAATCATTAAGACTACCAATGTGCGGTTCGGTGTGAATTTTCATGCCGAACCGTCTTGTTTTCCTGACGCTTGGGGGATACATTCCGTCCAAACAGGAGAAATACATGCCGAACCAAGCATTGTTGGATTTGATAGATTATCTTGAGAAAACAAGCACTGACGTGAATCGACTTGAAACTGAGGCTGAGGCCGTTATTGAGGAAGAAGGACAACGTGCCTTTCAAATCAAACTGGAAGAAAAATCTGAAATTCTTGCTGCTTTAGGTGAGAAAGCCTGGAAGCTAACTGAAAAAGTTGAAGGTAGTCTGGGCGATGAAATAGCCAGAAAACTTGAGCAGTTTTCCATGAGTGCTAGTGCGGCTCTCAGGATAGGCAGTGTCTTTTTCATGACAGCACTTTTATATCCGGAAAATCACAAGCCAGGGGAACCGAACGATCTTGAGGCGTTCATAAAAGAATTGAAAGAGAAAGTTTAGTCCGGGAGTACAAATTCCCTGTCTTTGTGGGCATTCTTTCTGGCGCTCTGCTGTTTTTGGCCGAGTAGTACAACTTCATGGACTGCGTCATCCTGGGCGCGGTCAAGTTCCTCGAAAATGCATCCGACTGATCCACGATCATGGCGCATTACCTTGCACATGAGTTCTGAAGTTTTAAGTTCGCCGTTTAGGTAGAGATCCATCTTGAGCTTTACACCGCCCTTGACGCGGGGCTTTTCGAATTCAAAGCCAAGTCCTGTCGCACTGATATCTGAAACCGGGTACTGCTTGTTGAGACGGGAGACGTGTACAGTCAGGCCGTCAACAGTAATTCTCAACGCGTTTCGCTTCTTGGACTTTTCGTCTTCACCTTTGAGCGATATGCTGAAGCCCAAGGCTTCTTCATTGATAGGATCAGCGTGAACCTGCTTGGATTTCTTCCGTTTCTTACCTTTTCCGCCGAGGCTGAAGAGCATATTGCGGGACGGTTTTTCCTTTTTGGCAGGCTTCTTTTTCTTTTTGAGCTGTTTTTTCTTGGTGCTTTTAACTTTATCTACAGCTTCGGAAGGATTTTTCTTCTTCTTCTTTTTTGGCGCACCAGATTTTGCGACTTTTTTACCAGTCGTTTTTTTCTTTTTTTTCGGTTTGCCCTTGTCGGGCTTGGAAAAGATATTCTTTATTGAATCGAAAAGGCCCACTGTTCACCACTTTGAGCTAGGTTTTAATGTGTAGTGACAATTACTATTATGCAAAACCGAGAGTTATGACAAGTACATCAGTAGCAGCAGATTCTAATTCGGAGCCGTTTTTATCTCGATAGGGGTTGACATTTAACAGTATTGAGGAGAAAGAAAATGAATCTTTTCAAGCTAAAAGTGTTGATCGAGGAGAAATAACATGATTGGTGAATTGCTTTCTGGAATGGCCCACAGCACTGGACCCGGCTTTGTCGGTGTTTCCCTGATTTTCATTTACCTTGCCTGGATTCTTACTATCGGTTGTATCCGTGTCAAAGAAGCCATGGACGAGGATCATCACTAGAAAATTAAAACGCGGTGCTATGCACCGCGTCTTGAATTTCCCAGGAAAAACCGCCTCCCTTGCAGGGGGCGGTTTTTATTTACACTGCGCAAGAGCTTTCTGTTTCTTCTAATACAACTTCCAAAAGATATTGGCCGTAGTTGTTTTTGCTCATCTTGCAGGCCAGTTTCTTGAGTTGATCACGGCCTATGAAACCCATTCTGTATGCGATCTCTTCCGGACTTGAAATTACGTAGCCCTGTCTTTCTTGTACTGCGCGGACAAAGCTGGCAGCGCCGTGCAGAGACTCATGGGTGCCCATGTCCAACCATGCGTAACCTCGGCCAAGAGTCTGAACTTCCAGATTGCTTTTTTCAAGATAGACCTTGTTGATATCCGTGATTTCCAGTTCGCCTCTGGCTGAAGGCTTGAGGCCTTTCGCTATTTCAATGACACTGTTGTCGTAGAAGTATAGGCCTGTGACGGCATATTTTGATTTCGGATTATCAGGTTTTTCCTCAATGGAAAGGGCGCGGAACTTTTCGTCAAATTCCACGACACCGTATCTTTCTGGGTCTTTCACCAGATAAGCGAAAACTATTCCGCCACTATCCAGGGAGCCTGCTTTCTTGAGAATCGAGCCAAGTCCATGACCATAATAGATGTTGTCGCCGAGGACCAGGCAGACGTTGTCATTGCCAATAAAATCTTCGCCAATGATGAAGGCCTGAGCCAGCCCTTCTGGTTTGGGTTGTTCACGATACTCAAGGGTGAGGCCGAGTTGTGAACCATCCCCAAGCAGTTCCTTGAAACGTGGCAGGTCGTGTGGTGTGGAAATGATGAGAATGTCCTTGATCCCGGCAAGCATGAGTGTCGACAACGGATAGTATATCATGGGTTTGTCATACACGGGCAGAAGCTGCTTACTGACGACGCGGGTCAGGGGGTGGAGTCGTGTGCCGGAACCTCCGGCAAGGATAATGCCTTTCATATTGGCCTCGTAGGTACTGTGATTTACTTAGCTCTTGAGTTAGGATACATCCCAACTGCATGGTTCGCGACGTAGTATAGAACCGGGATAAAACAAAAAGCAACTGACATTTGGCGAGTCTGGAGCCAAGAAAATGATGAATTCTCCGTATTTTCAGTTTTCCGGTGGCATTTTCGGTGCGCTATTGCTTTTGATAGCACTTTTCTTTCTGTTCATTTTTTTGCCTGTGAGCATCGTGGCGGAAGCTTTTTCAAAGCTCGGTTTAACTCCGGCTCAAGGCATATTAATGTTAATTGCCATTCTTATAGGCAGGGCGGTCAATATTCCGGTGTTTACCAGTGAGCGATTGGTGGTAGTGCATAAGCCGCAAACCATCAATTACTCGATGGATGAATCCGGTCGCCATGTTCAGATTGAACAGGATAATGCCAATGAATTGAAAAAGCAGGTCTTTGCCCTTAATCTTGGTGGCTTCATTCTCCCTCTTTTTCTAAGTCTGACCTTCCTTATCCGGTTGCATATGAACAATCAGGCGGATGGGGTATACAGTTGGATTGCTTTTGCCATGATTATGGTGGCAGGCGGTTGTTATATAATGTCCAAGGCTGACCCTTTTACCGGATTACGGGTGCCTTTGGTTATGCCTGCACTGATGACCTTTGTATCCGTGTTTTTCTTTGTGCCCGAACCGTTTCGACCTGTGGCAGCCTATGTGGCCGGGACCATGGGGACGATTATTGGTGGAAACCTTGTACCTCTGTTGACGCCACGAATCCGCAACGCGGTAGGTGCGCCCATGGTTTCCATTGGTGGAGCTGGGACCTTCGGTGGAGTATTTGTCGCTGGTATCCTTGCAGTATTGTTGGCATAATCTTTCCAGAAGGAGAGGCCATGGTCGTTAATAAACTATCCATGATTTTTGAATCATCCTTGAAGAGAAAAGACCGTTTTTATTTGTGCTCTGATGTCCTGAACACTCCCTTGGGATCGGTTAAGACTCAGGGTGTTTTGCCTGCTTTGCGTGTGGGTGATCGTCTTGTCGCTGAGGGTGCCGGGTTTCAGGTCTTATCTGTCGGGTGGGTGCCGGGAGATGCGAAAAGCGCCTCCGGTCGCGTCTATTTGATGGAGTCAGAGCGAGACGTGGATTCTGGAGAATGCCAATGCATAGTTGAGTGTGGTGGATATTCGTTGGCCTGGATTACGCTGAGCGACAAGGGCGCAGCCGGAAAGAGGATTGACGAATCAGGTCCTTTGGTGGGGGATCTCGTAGTCGATACTTTGCCACTTACATTAATTCAAGGGTTTATTATTCCAGATGAAATTTCTCAATTGAAAGGTCTTTTGGTCGACCTTGCCTTGATTCAAGGATTTGATCTTATCCTCACGACTGGAGGAACCGGGGTCGGACCTCGCGATATTACACCTGAGGCGACTCTGGCAGTTATCGAAAAGAGGTTGCCTGGTTTTGAGCGGGCCATGACTGCTGCAAGCCTGGTTAAAACGCCACATGGTGCAATTTCCCGTGCCGTGGCAGGGACGCTTGGGCAGGCAGTTATTGTTAATATGCCGGGTAGTCCAAAAGCTGTTGCCGAATGTCTTGAACCTCTCTTGCCGACATTTAAGCATACTCTTGAAAAGTTGCAGGGCGATCCTAGTGATTGTGCGGTGTTGCGTAAATAATTCACCCTTTTTGGGGTTGCGGCCTCGGCTGAGAGTTGGTACATCATTATGTGTTTAATCGTTGCAAGTTCAACAGAACCTCAGAATAAGCAAGCAGGATAACAATTATGCGTTTCAAACGGTTTCTAGCTATAGCTCTGGCAGTCTTTATTCTCATGGCTTTCTCCGGCCTGTCGTTTGCGCAGGATGCAGACCCAGCCATGAGTATGGATTCTGAAGTTCAAGCTGATAATATTTCCGGAGCTTTTGACCTCGAACGTTCAGTCAAGCGTGCTCTGGAGATTAATCCGAGCATGACGTCTATTCGTGCTCAGCTTCAGGGCTCCAAGTTTGGAACCCAATCGTCGCTTGGCAGCTTCGGGCCGTCCTTTGGGGGTACTTACGGGTACACCTATAGTAATCGTGTATCGACCTCTAGCGGACGGCACGACGACTGGCTCGGTAGTTTGAATGTCAACCAACCGGTGTTTCAGGGGTTCAACTTGCTTGCGACCTGGCAGAAGGCTGAGTTGACCGAAGAATCCACCCAGGCTTCCCTGACTAATGTTGAACTCTCTCTCATCGAAAGCGTGCAAGCTAATTTTTTATCTCTTCTCAAAGCACGTATGGACGTCAAGAGCGCGGATGATTCTGTTGCCCGACTCGAGTCTCAGCTCAAGGTGATCAGTGCCTTCTACGAAGTTGGCCTCAAGCCTAAGGCAGAAGTTCTGGATGCTGAAGTAGACTTGGCCACTGCCAAACAGGATCTGTTGACCGCTCAAAATGAGGTGTCCACCCAGCAGGCTCAACTTAATACTTTGTTGAATATTCCTCTTGAATCCGAAGTCGATTATGTTGGAGAACTTTCACATGTTCCCTTTGAGCTGACTCTTAAGCAATGCCTGACGCGTGCTTATGATGGCAGACCCGACCTGGTCATTGGCCAAAAGAGTGTCGAGATAGCACAGAAAAATTCTACCATCGCCGCAAGTAGTTTTTACCCTTCCGTTGATGGTGATTGGAATTATTACAACAGAGGTACCGGTGCCGGTTTGAATGGTGGTGGGAGTTATTCTACCCGCGCTCAAGAGTACTGGACTGTCGGTGTCACAGCTTCCATGACCATGTTCGAGTGGGGCGCTGACTACTACGATTACAAGCAGTATGAAGAGACTGTAAAGCAGGTCGAGGCTGAACTAGAAGATACTCGCCTCAATGCCGGATTCGAAGTCAAAACAGCTCTCCTTAATATCAATGAAGCTGCAGACCGTATCACTGTTGCCAAGAAATCAGTTGAAGCCGCCGAAGAAGCTTATCGCATGGCTGTCGCGCGTTATCAGGCTCAGGTTGGTACCAACACTGACGTGCTGAATGCGCAGGCCAGATTGACTACCAGTGAAGCTCAGCTCTCGCAGGCTCTTGCCGATTACGGTACAGCCATTTCTACGCTGTATGTCGCCATGGGTGAAAAGAACCTCGGACTGACTAAAGCCGAGTAGATTCATGTTTCCTAGCCGAAAACGCTCCTGGCAGGCTCAGGGCATGTCGTGCGAAAAATGTGGACTTGATCTGACTGCCTATCGCGGTTGCCAAGAGGTGACTCTAAAGTGCCCGACCTGTGGGAAAGTGTATGATCTCAAAGAGTATGCAGCAGGAATGGATGATGACTTTGAGGAGGAAATGGGCTTTGTTCCCATGGATAGAATTTGATTCTTCAGCTTTAAAGCGCATGAGACGCGCGGCCTTCGTCTACACGTTGGCCGCCGTTTTCTTTTGTGTTCTTTGTATGCCGATCACGTCGATGGCCAGTGATGTCTGGCAGCCGCTTGAAGATAGGTTGATCGGTGATGGATTTGATCGGGATTATATTACCTCAATATTTTCACGCAAGAGTCTTAAATTCTCTCCTGAGATTTTGGCCAGGAAGATGAATGTTCTGCTTGAAACAAGACTGTCTTCCAGGAAACCTGGCCCCAAGCAGGAGCCGGAGGTTATGGAGCGGTATCTTAATCCAATCCTAATTGCTGGTGCATATGCATTCTTTCGTGACCATAAGGAAGATTTTGCCATCATTGAAAGCAGGTATGCTGTCCCTGGCGAAGTGCTGACGGCTCTCATGCTTGTGGAGACCAAGTTGGGAAATCAGGTCGGAAAACACAAAGGGCTTGAGGTACTGGCAAGCATGGCTCTGGCGCGTGATTTTGAGTTGATCAGGTCTTATATTAAGCGCAAGGATATTTCCGACGAGAATATGAGGTGGTTGGTCCGGCGGACGGAGCAGAAGGCCAATTGGGGATATGAAGAGCTGAAGTCTCTCATTACCTATGCTCAGAAGAACGGGAAAGACCTGTTGACCATTCCAAGCTCCATGTATGGTGCCATAGGACTTTGTCAGTTCATACCTTCGAGTGCATTGCATTACGGTAAGGACGGTTCGGGAGATGGGCTGGTCGATCTGTTTAATACTGAGGATGCGTTGCACAGCATGGCATATTTCGTTAAGCGCCATGGATGGAAAGATGGGTTGGATCGCGATGCACAACTCAAGGTTATCTATCGCTATAATCATTCCGAGAGTTATGCCATGACCATTCTGGCCGTGGCTGATAAAATCAGAAAGACAAACGATTTCTTCGGGGACTGACAGGCTGTTAGTCTTCGTCCTGCAAGCTGTGGTAGAGATTCAGGCTTCGCTTGAGAAATTCGTCCAGCGTCAGTTGGGACATGGTTCGTTTCTGGGCGGTGAGAACTTCTTCTTTTAGAGATGATTCATTGGCGACCATTCCTATGGTAAGTGCCAATGCTTCAACATCCCCGGGTTCCACTAGCATGGAAGGGCTGACAAGGTCAGGCATTACACCTACATTCGTAGAGACTAACGGCCGCCCGGAAACCATTATCTCAAGGGCAGAACGGGCAATTGCTTCAGACCATAGAGAGGCAACAACTCCGATGTCTATTGCAGAGATGCATGCACCTACATCATCACGTTTCCCGCTGATTTGAGTTATGTCTTTTATGCCGAATTCATCGATCCATGATTCGATTTGGTCGGTAGTCATGGCCGTGTCGAAGCCGATGAGAAACAGACGTATATTGGATAAATCATGATGTTTGCTCAGGCGAGCGACAGCTTCAATGGTTTCTTTGTGTCCTTTAACTCTGTCAAAGCGTCCAAGTAGTCCAACTACAGTGTCGTCAGGTGCGAAACCAAATTCCTTTCGAACCCGATCGCGACCAATTGTGTCGAATCGAAAAGCATCAGAATCGACTCCGCCATGGATTAGCCAGAGGCCGTGCCCCGGAGTGCGCATCTTTTCGAGGAAGTAGTCGGCCATCCTGCGATTCGTGACCACGACCGCGTCAGCTACTCCCGCATGGAGCCAGCGGTTGAGGGCATCACTTCTAGGTGGGCGCTGGTCCCCTCTGGTTCGGACCAGCTTGAAATTGAAACCGAGAAGTTTGAATAAGCCCCACAGGAAAAAACCTTCTCCTCGGTGGCAATTGACAATGTTCGGACGATGCGTCTTGAGAAGTTGTATGATATGCTTTGTCGTGGCAGCAAAGCGGATGGGATTGGTAGTGTTCAGATCGACTGACACGGTGTTCAGACCCAATTCCTGAGCCTTTTTTTCGGAGTCGGTGCCTGCCAGTGTCAAGACGGTTACATCATGTCCGGCATCTGCTAAAAGACGACTGAGGGTGATTGCGTACCAGGCGGTGGCATTGAACCATCGTACATTTATTACTTGAAAAATTTTCATATACTTCGCTTGTGTGGATTGTCAGGTACAGAACATGACAGTTCAGGGCGGTGAAATCAAGGTCTTACATTCATGAGCGATACGTTAGTTTCAGTCATTCTTCCTACATACAACCGTGCCGATTGGATTTCAGCGGCTCTCGATTCTCTCTTTGCTCAGACTTATCAACAATGGGAATGTGTCATAGTTGATGATGGCTCTACTGATAACACAGTAGAAGTGCTGGCTGACTATGATGATCCGAGAGTTGTTTATGTTTATCAAGAAAATAAAGGTGTTTCTGCTGCACGAAATACTGGTATCAGCCGATGCAAGGGTGACGTAATCGCGCTTCTGGATTCTGATGATGAATGGTTGCCGAAGAAACTTGAAAAGCAACTTGCATACATGCTTGAGAACGATTTCGAGATTTGCCAGACAGATGAAATATGGATTCGAAATGGAAAACGGGTCAACCAGAAATCCAAGTACAGCAAGCCGGAAGGGTGGTTTTTCGAGGCTTCCCTTGAAATGTGCTTGATCAGTCCTTCATGTACCATGTTTACCCGCAAGGCTTGGGCAGACATAGGTCCTTTTGATGTGGAAATGCCATCGTGTGAAGACTATGATATGTGGCTTCGAGCCTGCTTGATCTACCCTGTCGGATTGTTGTCGGAAAAGCTTACAATCAAGCATGGTGGCAGGTCTGACCAATTATCCAATTGTGTGCCTTGTGCAGATAGTCATCGCATCCGAGCTCTTATAAAGATTCTGCAATGTGGAAAACTTGACGAATCCCAACAGAATTCCGTCATGGCAGAGTTGGAAAAAAAAGTTGGTATTTACAAGCTCGGGTGTGAAAAGAGGGGAAGAACCGATGAGGCTAATCGGGTTTGGAACCTGTTTTGCATGGTGCGTGAAGGGAAAATACTTCCCTTGAATCCGTTGTGTTAGCTGATACTGGCTGCTTAAAAATAATGACTGGCGATGCTCTTTGATTAATCTGATCGCCAAGGTTTGAGGTAAACGCGTGCCGACTATTGCTAAACTCATAGAGAGTCTCCCTGAAATCAGTCAGTCCAGATTGGTTGCTTCGGGCTATGGCATTTGGGTGGTCTGGAAAGGCGACCTTCACAATGCGGTTGACAATACCCTTCGTGATTATGGTGCGATGTGTATTGCCAGTGAGAGTGATCAGGCTTTGTGGTTTTGCAACTCAGTCGAACTTTTCCGGGCCGTGGCTCGCCTCCAGGTATGGTCTCGTGTCAATCCTATGCCGGTTTTTTGTCAGATTGTACCGCTCACTTTTCTTGTTGGTTATAGTATGGAGCATACGGTATCCTTGTCGGTCGAACTTGATCGACAGGACGCACGGATACCAAGTGATTTTGAAGTACTTGTCCACCCCAAGCTTAAGGATAATGTTAAGGAAGTTCCAGGCCTGACAACGGAACCTCTTGGAAATGTGGAAGGTTTGGCTTCCGTTGATTGGCTACGGCTTCAAGTTGATCAGGGGTTGGATTATGAATCCCTGTTGAAATGGTATTTCATCATTAAGCCATTAGGCAAGATGTCGGATAAGGAGAGTATTCTCGGCTGGCGAGATTTTTCCACTGAAATAATTGAGCTAGTGAAGAGACTAGGCCTGAGATACATCTCTGACATCAAAGAGGGAGCTATCTTTTTCCCTCTGGAAAATTTCCGATTATTTCGTTCATTTTGTAGCGAAATTATGACTCTTATTAAAACGGTTAAAGAAGATCCTGATAAAAAATACTGGCCTATTGTCATGGCTGGCGTTTCGCAGGGGACTCTGCAATTCACCGGCGATCTGCCTAATAAGGTCGGGCTGGATTGGAACCGTCTGACTCCAGATTATCCTCACGTTCGTTTCATGGACGGTTTTCTTCTTTCTGAATGGTTTAGGATGGATGAAGCCAGATATGGGACAGATCAGGTCTCGCTTGATTCATGGTGTACTATTGCTCTCAGGGACGGAGGCAAAGACGTCGGCCAGGGAACCATGCAAGTTCTGCTTCCTCACGCATTAGTGAAAGCTGAAGGAGATGAGTGCTTTTACTGTGGGCAGAAGAGCCATGCTCCCATGGATTGTCCGTCAAAGAAACTTGCCACACCTCAACCGCAGGTTTGGAATCTGTTGTCAAAAACCGATTTAAAAGAATTCTCCATCGGGTTTGCCGGAATTGATGAGGCTGTCGATGAAGATGATCTTTCCAACACTTTGTTGGCGGTGATGAATTCAAAGAATAATTTGCAAAGTGTTTTGGCCAGAGCTGTATTTGAAATCAACGGCCCTGGACAATTGCGGACGATGAAACTTGTCTGGCGCAGTAGAGGAAAAGAGTGGACCGATGGTCTCAAGCATTTAGCTCCACAGGAAGGAGAGTTTGTTTGGGATGCTCTTGGAGAAATTGAGGCTGGCAATATGGAGGCGGCCGAAGATCTCATCACACAGGCCCAAGCCAAATATCAGCGCAGCTACCAGCCTCAGTCCTTGTGGGGATTATGGTTTTTAGAGACTGGTGATGCCAATTTGGCACTTTTCCACTGGCAGGAAGCTGAGCGCATGAGCTATACAGCTTTGCAGCAGGGGTATTTCGCTTATCTGCAAGCCAGGCTTATGGAAGTTGAGGGTGATCTTAAGGAAGCCATCAATATATACAAGCATGCCAGTTCATTCTCTCCGACGTGGGTTGATCCTGTTTATCGGCAAGGCGTGTGCATGGTTAAAATGGGATTTACCGGCCAGGCCATGGATTTGTTTTTTGACCTCGTCGGGCGTGATCCTAATGTGTTCAACAAGATCCTTATAGATCCGGAGCTTGATCGCGGCCGTGTTCAGCTCATGAGCTCTCTTTGGGAAAGGTGGGCTGATGCTGAGGCTGCCGCAGAGGAGGCTCAAGCAAGAATCGAGACCCTGACTGAAGACATTACGAAGCGATTTGACGAAAATCATAACTATTTCGAGACGGCCAATGAAGAATTGGAACGTCTCAGGAAGCTTGGTGGGACCAAGAACTATGTGGCTTACTGGTCGCTTGTCAGAGGTACTGAGAAATTTGGAGCCGCGTTGGATACCGAGGTTGGTCGCGAGATCAAACGTATCAATGCCAATCTGGAGTATCTTTCTGATCGTGTTCGTGAAATTCAAAAGGAAGCAGCGTGGTTCCCGTTTCCCAAGTTGCTGCTTGAATTTAATAAAGATTTCAACTTCTGTGTTGACAAGATCAACTGGATTAAGACTCAACGTCTCAAAAATGCCGATAACTTCAGGAAATCACTTCGGTTTCTCGAGGAGATCGAAGAACATATCGATTCTTTGCAAGGGCGTCTTGTCACCTTGCGTATTGTTCGTGACAGCACTCTTTTCATCCTGATGCTTGGCCGTAATTTTATTTGGTTTGAGTTGATTGGTTTGGGCTTGCTTCTTGTTGGTGTGCCCGCGTTGGTCTATTTTACTCAGGATGTTCGCGGCAACTATATCATTGATATGATCAACGATGAGAGCCAGCGTTGGGAAATATCCAAAGGTATGGTCATTATTTTGAGCATCTCCTGCCTTGCTCTCTCTGCTGTAAAAAGCGCGTTTACATTCGACAAGAGAAAACGGGAGCTATTTGAGCAACTTGATGAGGAAATGCGCGAGACAGCTCCTCGGCGCTATTGATTATAATTCATACCTCCTTCCCTTAAAAACCATTTATGGGTACTATTTCATGTCTAAAATCTCGACATGAAACGGAGGCGTTATGCATAAATTAGTGTTGATCCGACATGGACAAAGTGCGTGGAATCTTGAGAACAGGTTCACAGGTTGGACTGATGTTGACCTGACGGAGCAGGGTGTCCGTGAGGCTGTTGAAGGTGCGAAGCTTCTTAAAGAAGAAGGTTTTGTTTTCGATATAGCCCATACTTCGCTTTTGAAAAGGGCGATCCGCACCTTGTGGCTCGTGCAGGACGAAATGGATATTATGTGGCTTCCAGTTGCCAATACATGGCGGCTCAATGAAAGACATTATGGTGCTCTTCAGGGTTTGAACAAGGCTGAGACTGCCAAGATATATGGCGATGATCAGGTCTTCACCTGGAGACGCAGTTTTGACATTCCTCCACCAGAACTTGATATGGATGACGAGCGATATCCTGGGCATGATCCACGGTATGGCACTTTGTCTTCTGATGAGTTGCCTCTGTGTGAGAGCCTTAAAACGACTATCGATCGCACCATGCCTTATTGGTTTGAAACAATCGCTCCCCAGATCATGAGCGGTAAGCGGGTTCTTATCGTGGCACACGGCAATTCCCTGAGAGGATTGGTCAAATACCTTGATGGTATGAGCGATGAAGATATCACCAAGTTCAATATCCCCACTGGCCTGCCTCTGGTTTATGAGTTGGATAAAGATCTTAAGCCGACCAAGCACTATTACTTGGGTGATCAGCAGGCTGCAGCCAAAGCTGCCGAGGCAGTTGCAAATCAGGCCAAGAGTAAGTGATCATTCTCGTTGAATTTGTCGATTTCCTATGGTTGACGGGAATTGACGTTCTATACGTTGGCGCCTTTTTGATGATATATTTTTTTAATTACTACAGGTTGTTGTGTCTGTAGGCACATCCTTTGCTTATGTCTGTGTGGAGGCTTGTATTCAAGCCAAAACTTTGACGTAGGAGAGGCGAATGTCTTTCAGTAAAATTGGTGACTATAATGCTATCGCAGCCATGCAGGCTGGGAATGGAGCGGGCAGCGCCGGGAAAATAGGTGCGCAGGATGCCCAACTTCAGACTGCCTTTAGTAACCAGATGAATATGGCGCAGAATCTTTTTGGAGAAGGGTCACAGCGATACGGGGAGGGGAGTTCTTCCAGTTCGTTCGATACATCCATGCTCAATGACTCCATGATGTTCGAGGCCTTGACCACCATTTCCAGATTGATGCGTGACGAAGCAGGAAGTCCTCAAAGAACGGTTACACCGAAAGCAGGTGTCGCCAAGATGCTGCAAAACGTGTCAATGGCTCCGACGAAGTCTGCTGTAGATGTCGGTTCTCTTTCGGCCCAGTTCGAATCCGGTGGTGCGGGTGTGGCCGCTATCGGTTATGACCGTGTGGGCGGAACATCTTATGGCAAATATCAGATCGCGACCAAACCCGGCACTATGGATCGTTTTTTGAAATTCCTGGATGAAAAGGCTCCAGCCTGGGCTGATAGACTGCGCAACGCAGGTCCGGCCAATACCGGTTCCAAGGAAGGAGGAATGCCATCCGAGTGGAAGGCCATTGCTGGTGAAAACGCAAAACTATTTGAAAAATTGCAACACGATTTTATAGGTAAGGAAACTTACAAGCCTGCCCGCGACATGATTCTCAAGCAGACAGGTCTGGACTTTGACAATGCCCCTTCGGCGCTGCGCGAAGTATTGTGGAGTACGTCGGTGCAACACGGTCCTACTGGTGCAGCAAGAATTTTCAACAAGGCCATCGAACGCTTTGTGGGAAGTGATAATAAAGAAGATTTCAATTCCAAGCTCATTGAGGGCGTGTACGACACCCGTAAAGGTCAGTTCGGTTCATCCACTAAAAGAGTGCAGCAGAGCGTTGTCAGCCGTTTGAACAACGAAAAACAATTAGCTCTGAACATGCTTGGAACAAAGCCATTTAACCGAATTGTATAGTTGGGAGACAGCGATTTGGTTTATCAAGGGGCGCGGTACTACCGCGCCCCTTTATTTTTACTTTTCAGCGAAAAGAAAACTGTTTGAGATGTCGATGAGCAACCCTCCCCGATAATCAGGGTACTTCTTCATCAATTCATTTTTGACACCTTCAGGAGTCTTTGATTCCGCCAGGACTGTCTTGACGTCGTCGAGATATGCAAGCATTCGGTCGTACACTTCGGTGCTGGCAGGGGCGCCATGCCCAGCAAGGATCACATCATAATTTTTTGTGTTATTTAGTTCGGATATGACCTTTTGCCAGTTATTCGCCGTGTTTTGGCCTATGAAGAGATGCACCTTGTTATAAACCAGATCTTGAGCAATAAGAACGTTGATTTCAGGAAACTTGATCAGTAACTGGATACCGGCTTCAGCGTCAGTGATTTTTTCAAACTTATAGGTCAGGCCGTCGATGACTGTCTTGCCCTCCGTTATTTCCGCTTCCGGCACCACGGTGATGTCTGTCACCAAGTCGCCCAAAATAGGTTTTTTGCTTTGGATGATGATATCGCCAAGAGTTGTGATTTCCCCGATGGTTTCGGGGAGAGCATGGATTGGTACGTCCTTGAATCGTTCCAGACCAAACCAATGATCAGGGTGCGAATGAGTGATGATTATACGGTCCACTGGTTTGCCGAGTGACTCTGCGTAGTCTTTGAGTTCATCGGCGTTGGAACGTAGGAACTGTGCGTCGATGATTACAAGCTTGTTTGCCGTTTCGACGATGTGACTTGTCTCCAGCGTACCTTCTGCTGAACTGACATACGTATGGATGATAGCATTTTCTCTTTCAGTTTTTACTATCTTGCCATGCATTTTTGCCCCGGCAAGACTGGACGATGGAAAAGCTACAACCAAACTTGTTATAACAAGTGCTAAAGCCAACAATTTGTTTTTAAACATGATTTTCTCCTCAAGGTTTAGAAGTTTAGTAGGACATCCAACCAATGTTGCAAATTTTTTAGAAGTTGTTGCTGAGTCGTGTCAGCAGGTTGATAAGTTGATCCTTTTCTTTATTTGAAAAACCACTCCAGGCTTTGCCTAGCAAGCGCTGTGAAATTAACTTGAATGCCGGTTCAAGCATGCTGCCTTCTTCCGTGAGTTTGACAAGTGTCACTCGGCTGTCTTCTCCACTTTTAATCTTCTCAACATAACCAAGGGAAACGAGCTTGTTGACAAGAGTTGTGACCGTGGATTTGTCGCGGTGAATCTGTTTGGCAATTTCACTCATGGGCATTTCAATGCCGCCAAATAGGCAAACAATGACTGAACCGTGGGCAGGAACAATATCTGCCATGCCCTCAGCATTCATTTGCCCAACAAGATACTTGGTGGCCTTATCTCGTATTGTCGAGATGAGTGATATTACGTGATCAGTTTCCATGTGTATAAACTTAGTTGGATGTCAAACTAAATGTCAAGCAGTTTTATTAAGGGCCTGCTTGAGGTGATCAAGAAAGTGTTTTTTCTAGGGAAGGATCGAGCTCGACGCGAATTGTTCCAAGCTGTTTATCCACGGCTACCTGGCCATGCGCGAAGCCTTTAACTTTGCGCACATCCTTTACCAGAGCGTACATGATGTCTGCTCTGTCGTCGTCGCTACGATAGCTCTTGAGGCCGCAGAGCACCGCAGCTTCGGTCAGTGTGGCTTCGGGGACTTCGTGGCCTGGATGGTCGCGCTTTAGGATGACATGAGAACTGGGGCCGTCCGCAACGTGCAGCCAATAATCGAAGGGGCTGGCAGCTTTACTTAATATGTCGTGGTTGGCCTTTTTGTTCTTGCCTCGGATGATAGTGAATCCATCGGAGGAACGAAAGATTGCTACGGCAAGTCCTTTGTAACGCTTTGGGAGAGGCTGTGGCCCTTGGGCATGTTGCGAGATTTGTTGGGTGGGGTGGCCAAGTTCGGGCAAGCTTCCATCTTCTAACTGGTCCATTTGTCGAAGTAATTCTTTGCGTCTGCGATTAACGTGAGGGAAACCTCGTTGCGCCTTGGCTGCAAGTTTGAAGTATTTCTCCATGTTCTCAGTGGGCGTGAGGTGTGGATTGAGGGGGATGGTCAAAGTGCCATGCTCGTGGTGTGTAACCGTCACTTCTTCCAGGCCTTCGGACTCTTTGAATTTGTAGAGTTCTGCCTGGATGGCTTCAGCTTTGATCTTCTCCTGGGCAAGCTTATGCAAACGAGCCTCTTCCTCATCCAGACTGGCCAGATTGCGTTTGAGTTTTTTTCTGGCTCGTTTGATGAGGGTCCGTTCCGGCTTTTCTTCATCCATCTCCATGAGTGGAAATAGGGTGCGTTCGCCAAATGCGTTGGCACAGTCAATCGCGGTCTCAAAAATCTCTTCTTCATTCCCGCAAGACCAAGCGAGGGGAGATGACCAGCTCTTATCTTTTCGGGGAAGATAGAATGTGTTCGCCGACCCACTTGCAACATTAAAATAGAGCGTATGGGCTTCATTCATGGGCAAGGTGGTGATAACTTTTCGCAATGGGGGAGAAATATGTGGGTATTCGCGCCAGATATCCCGGTCCTCAAGTACATCTTCAAGAGCTGGCCAATCCGGTTCCTGTCCGAATCCCTCATCCAGCGCATCAACAAGTTTCATGCCGGTTCTGCAGTTCAGAATCAGATACCTTCCGCAATCAGGTTCGTCGCGGGGAGTGAGTTCAAGTGCAATGCGCAGGTTCGGCCAGTCAATGTGCGAACCAATGATCTTGCGGTTCCTGAGCCTTTTACGAAACCACATGGCCATGGCCGGGGCATCTTTCGGATTTGCCGGCTTGATGGGGGACAAAAATAAATGGCCCGCCGATTTGGCGGGCCTGAATAGTAAATGAAGTGGTTCGCCCCGATTCTGGAGCTTCAAAGTCCAAACACCAGGAGCCGGACCGAACACTTTGTCGATTCTACGGCCAGTCAGCTCTGAACCAAGCTCGGCAGCAAGGAAGCGAAAGAAGTTGGCTTCCATGGCTGCTAAGAGACGGATGGATAGACGAGGTGACGGCTAGTCGCCGCGAACAGCCTCGTCTTCTTCCTGTTTGCTTTTGCAGTTAATGCAAAGCGTGGTCATGGGCCTGGCTTTTAGGCGCTGGACGGAAATGTCATCGCCGCAATCCTGGCAGATGCCGAATTCGCCGTCTTCTATGCGGTCCACGGCTTTTTGAATCTTCTTGATCAGCTTGCGCTCACGATCACGAAGACGCAGGGTAAAAGCCCTGTCGGATTCAGCGGTGGCTCTGTCTGCCGGATCGGCATAAACCTCGCCGGATTCAGTCATATCCTCGATGGTTTCCTCGCCTTTCTTGAGGATGTCGTCGAGCATACCCTTAAGAGTATCTTTGAAGTATTGAAGATCTTTTGCTTCCATAATGAATCTCCCCTGTGTATCTGGTATCCCTTTGAGGGGCTGAATGTTTAATTCTATTTATAATGAATTAAAGCGAGTTGGTATACCGAAAAGCGTCTAAAAGTAAAGCCTTTCCATTAGTTGAAAAATTACAGCCAGTTCATGGAGTCTTCAAATGCGGGAAAAAACACAAAATACCCTTGACACCAAAAGTCGGCGCGGGTAGACAGTGATTCGCTTTTGAGAGCGGGAATAACTCAGTGGTAGAGTGCAACCTTGCCAAGGTTGAAGTCGCGAGTTCAAATCTCGTTTCCCGCTCCAAAATTGGCGACATAGCCAAGTGGTAAGGCAGAGGTCTGCAAAACCTCCATTCTCCGGTTCAAATCCGGATGTCGCCTCCAAGCGGGAATAACTCAGTGGTAGAGTGCAACCTTGCCAAGGTTGAAGTCGCGAGTTCAAATCTCGTTTCCCGCTCCAGATTATACTAGGCCGGCCTTCGGGTCGGCCTTTCCCTTGCGGGAATAACTCAGTGGTAGAGTGCAACCTTGCCAAGGTTGAAGTCGCGAGTTCAAATCTCGTTTCCCGCTCCAGTACATATATAGCCGGTCTCTATGAGGCCGGCTTTTCCTATTTGTAAAATCCGTTTCGTCATCATTAAATGATTGGCGGGGCGGTTTTTCTTTGCTCCAACCTTCACTACGCACTGTTATTTCAACGTTTTTAATAAATATTATTTTTTCCTTGGGTTTTGACCTCCTCCGGTATGGTCCGTGCATTTGTGGTTATCGACGGCAAAGATTTCCCAACCACGAACACCGTCAATAATACTATGAATTACACCGATCATACACACGGTCAAGAAGACAGAATTGAGGGCCTGACACAAATCAACCTGACTGGGTCTCCATTGGCTTCGGCAGGAATTCAGGCCAGAAATTTTACTGCCGCATTCATGGGACCAAAACCGAGCATCGCGCCAGATTTTTATACGGCGGAGAGTCTTGCTGACGATATTGAGCAATTGTGCGATCCGGAGCAGCCAGTCTCGGATGAACGATTCCTCAATGTGGCAGTGAAGTATTTCTTCTCCTACGTTCATGATGGAGCACATGGTGAACCGGTTCCCTATGCTGAGATAGCGGGTCTCTATGAGCAGTTTTCCAGACATCAAAGCATGAACGAACCAT
>Ga0209692_10002740_pt1 | contig 18361 bp, 18 predicted proteins | sample tdDd472_FD_187129 | JGI IMG/M metagenome (GOLD analysis project Ga0209692, IMG submission 187129) | Marine sediment microbial communities from the Atlantic coast under amendment with organic carbon and nitrate - tdDd47.2 (SPAdes)... | ecosystem: Environmental > Aquatic > Marine > Coastal >...
AACTGGCCCGCCAGAAAACAAAACGCATCGCCACGACCAAGCTGAGAGAAGAGGCGCTCGGACAAATGCGGAACTTAAGGGCCAAGCTGGAGGCCAGTTGAGTTGGACCGTCTTTTCGATCTTCGCCCCTCTTAAGTTTATTTATTCTCTGGTTTCATTCCCCCAACTCCTGTACTGCTCCACTAACGAATAACAGCCTTTGGCAGCGAACTAAATGGAACAAAACCGCCCTATCAACGTTTGGTATGTCTCGGGTTTGAGCCTTTGCAATTTTGATTGCCCCTATTGCGCAAGCGGGCAGCCGAGCAAAGGAACCGGCCGCACCATCGACCGGGAATGGGAAAATGAGAACGCTCCCAGGGTTTTCCAAAAAACATTAAAATGGCTGAGGCGGCAACCCTATCAAATCGGGCTGCGCCTACAGACGATTGGCGAACCTTTTGTTTCATGGACATTCCTCGAAGGCGCCGCAGCCATGACGAACAGCGAGAACATTCGCTTCGTCGAATTGGTTACGAACGCCTCGCTTCTTTCAAAGCGTCTGCCAAAACTGATCAACGAATATAAAGCCTCGCCCGAAAAGCTAAGTCTTTGGGCGACCTATCATCACACGGAAATTTCAGCAGAAAAGTTCATAGACCAAATTAGGTGCGCACAAGACTTGGGCGTCGAGGTCATCGTCAATAGTTTGCTCTTTCCGGATAATGCCGAAAAGATCATCAATCTAAAAAAACGATGCAGCGATCACGACATCCAGATGAACGTCGATTTAGGCTACAACAACAACGAAGCCTATCCATTTCGACCTTATATACCCATCCTGCATGACAACTCTTCCGAAGCGTTATGTGAGCTTGATATCGACATCAATACTCAGCTAGCCGCAATCACTGCGTGGGGGGCGCCAAGGGGGCTACAGTGTTCAGCAGGACACGACTACATCCACATTATGCCGAATGGAGATGTTTTCCCCTGCCGAGGCTATCGAGTTGGTGGACCGCGAACAAAGCTGGGATCAGCCCTCGACAAACGTTTCTCACTTTCGCTAAGAGCCGAAGAATACCACCCCTGCGGACTTGATAAGGGCTGCATCTGCAAAGAGGACTTTTTGCATCTCAACATCGCCCGAGGCCCAAAACATAACAGGCGGACTCTAGGCCTCGGCTACGACGGAAACCCGATAAAAACCGATATTGGCGAAATGCATAAAAGGCTTCAGCAAGTTGGAGACACGAAACTACTAAAGACACTCTCCAGCATGCCAAAGCCATAAAGCAAAAGGCATCGCGACAACCAAGCTGAGTAGCAAGATGAGCGGCTCTCTTTTAGCCCCTTCTCCATCGCACTTCTTTTTTGTAAAGTAGCGGTTCATTTAAGAGCTTCAATAGTTTGACAGCAATTCGTGCGTTGCTCCCATGACCCTTTCAGAGTTTTTCGGACTTCTCACCGACAACCAAATCGCCAGCACAGGCATTCTGATTGCTGCGGCCTTTGCCGTGAAGCTCGGCGCGCGGAAACTCCTGAGCCGCGAGAAGTTTGAAACGGATTATCGGCGGCGCATGCTGTCGAACCTGCGGAACGCTCTGTTTTTCATCTTGCTGTTCGGCATTGCTTTGATTTGGGCCCCGGCGTTACGGACTTTCGCCCTTTCGTTAACCGCCTTTACCGTGGCTCTTATTCTGGCGACCAAAGAGCTGATCCTCTGCCTCAGCGGTGCAACCCTGAAAGCAACCAGCCGCTCGATGCGGGTCGGCGACTGGATCGAAATCGGGGGCTTTCGGGGTGAAGTCGTCGATCAGAACGTCATGTCGACCACTTTGCAGGAATTGGGAAAAGGAGACGAGGCCCACGAGTTTACCGGCAGGACGGTTATTCTCCCCAACAGCATTTTCCTGACTACCCCGGTTCATAATGAGCAGTTTTACAAACGCTATCTCTTTCACCGCATCCATATGGTCATTGAAAGCAGCGCCCCGGTCGAAGACATCGCCCAAGCAATGACGAAGACCATAAATAAAGAAATGGCAGATGGCCTCGAACTGGCGAAACGCTACAGGGCCCTGATTGAAAAGAAAGCCGAAATCGCTCTGCCCGGAGCAACTCCGGAATACCGGGTGACTTTCAAAGATGACGGAAAGATCAAAATCACCGTAACTGCTTTCCTGCCCACCCAGGACGCCCGTTTAATTGAGAAAAAGGCGCTCCTCGCCGGTTTGAAAGTGCTGCACAGGAAGTCTCAGCCAGCACCGGCTCCATCCCAATAAACTTCGAATCTTTTATTTGGCCAGTGCTTTTTTGAGCTTACTGGATTTGCCGCGCAGCTCACGACGTTCCAGGCGAATGCTTTCCAGATAGTCCGGATCAGCCTCACCTTTGTCTATTTCCGACTTCATTGAAAGAGTAACGGCTTCAAGCGCCCTTAAGACCTCTGTCGCCTGCTCTTTTGCGACATTCTCAAAGACAACCTCTCGGTCCATCATCATTTCCGAATAAGCATCGTGATCTTCTTCGGCCAGTCGGGTTAGCTGTTCATCAATGTCTTTCCAGGTTTCGCTCCAGGCCTCATAGGCTGACTTTGCTTTTTTGTCACGGCCAGCTTCTTCAAGCCACACCATAATGCGGACAAACTGCCAGACGGTGAACTTAAGCTCCATCACCGCCCTCCTCGCCGTCCTCCAGTTGGTGCCTGGAAATCAACGGAGCCTGACTCATAGCGAAAACCAAAGTCAGCCCAATGATTCCAAAGACCTTGAAATTCACCCAAAAATCGGTGCTCTGGGTGCGCCAGACCGCCTCATTGAGTGCCGCCATGACAAGGAAAAAGAGGCCGAAGCGAAACGTCAGCTTTCTCCAGCCTTCATCATCCATAGCCCAGGCAGACCCCATAAGATTTTTTAAGAACGAGCGGCCGAAAGCGAGTCCGGTCAGTAAGATCGCGCCAAAAGCCACCTGAACGATGGTCGGCTTCATCTTGATGAAGGTCTCGTCTTCCAGATAAATGGTGAGCCCACCGAAAATCCCGACAACAGCCGCCGTAATCAACGGCATCAAAGGCACTCGGCGCTCAAAAAACAAAGACAACGCCAAAGAAATCGCAGTTGTCCCCATAATCACCGCAGTCGCGGTTATCAACCCTCCATACCAATAGGCGGCAAAAAAGGCGACCAAGGGCCCATATTCGGTTAACGGCTTGAGCCAAACGGGCGATGTGCGAGTGTTTTCCGACATGTTTGTCGTTATGGGAGATTTCCTCTTCTTCGGCAAGGGATTATGATGACCTCTGGGACTCAAATCGGAAAACAAGCCGAAACCATGACCGATCTACGCACTAAACTCTTTTGGGAACGCACGGCCCCTTTTTTATCAATTGAACGACAGGACCGCCCGTCAGCTCCCATTCCGTTCGATACGATAACGCTCTCTAAAATTTCCGACATCTTCTGGCGGGAAGGCTATCTGCATCTCGAGCCGGTTTTTACCGAACAACGCCTCGCCCCCATCCGCAAGGGCATCGAGGCCCTCATCGTCGATGGCATCCATCCGGCGTTCATCTACGTTTACGATGAACCCTGGCGCCTATTTCAAGATCTCTCTAGATTGATCGCTCACTTTCTCGGAGAAGATTTTGGGCTCCTCCCCCATCTCTGGGCATGGTATGTGGCGGAACGCCCCGACCGATTCGGCTGGCCGCCACATACCGATTGTCAGGGGCAGACCCGCTTCGCAGAAAATGGCTTCGACATGTTAATGAGCCTCTCCCTTTGGGTGCCTCTAACCGATGCGACCCCTGAAAACGGCTGCATGTACGTTTTACCACGCCCTTTCGAAGCCGAATATTTTCCAGCAATAACGGATCCAACCCAGATTAGACTTCAAGACGTCCGCGCCCTCCCCGCCCCCCGGGGCTCTGTGCTCGGCTGGCCCCAAGACCTCTATCACTGGAGTGGCCGTAGTTCGCATCTGGCCCAACAACCCCGCATCAGCCTGTCATTCGAATTTCAAAACCGCGCCTTCGAGCCCATGGCAGAGAGACTTCTCGACCTTACCGCCCCTCCATCTTTTAAAGAGCGCCTTGACTTGGTTGTCCAACAATTCAAAAAATACCCGCACATGGAACGCCCTGGCCGCACCATGCGCGAGTTATTGGATCAATATTTCCCGGAACATGGGTTAGAAAGAACGGCATGATCGAAATTCTCTCAATCCTCATTGCCGCCGTTATTTCCGTTTTGTTGTTCAGCCGTATCGGCTTTGGGGCCGTGCTCGGATATCTTGTTGCCGGGGTCATCATTGGCCCCAGCGTCTTAGAACTGGTGATCGACCCGGAAAACATTCGTCATGTAGGCGAGTTCGGCGTGGTTTTTCTGCTGTTCATGATCGGCATTGAAATTAAACCGCAACGTCTATGGCTGATGCGACGGGCGGTATTCGGCCTCGGCGGGGCGCAGGTTCTTATCACGGGAATTCTCATAACCCTGGTGGCGTTTTATATCTTTGAGCAGCCCTCATCGACAGCGATTATCGTTGGCTTTGGCTTGGCGCTTTCCTCGACCGCCTTTGCCGTTCAGGCCATGGCCGAGAAAAACCAGCTGAATACCAACTGGGGGCGCAATAGCTTCGCTATCCTCCTGCTTCAGGACTTGGCGGTTGTCCCGCTGCTCGTTCTCGTTCCCCTGCTTGCTGCAGGGAGCATCAACCTAACGGCCAGCATGGGCCTGGCCGCTCTTGAGGCTGCGGGTATTTTTGTCGGTGTCCTGCTCGCAGGGCACTATGCAATTACCCCTGCATTGCGCCTAATCGCCAGCAGTAAAAGCTCGGAGGTTTTCACCGCGATGGCCTTACTGCTGGTGCTAGGCTTCGCCTGGGTAATGGAGCTTGCCGGGCTATCAATGGCCATGGGCGCTTTCGTCGCCGGTATTCTTTTGTCCGAAAGTGAATTCCGCCACCAAATCGAAGCAGACATTGAGCCCTTCCGAGGACTGTTATTGGGACTGTTTTTTATGAGTGTCGGAATGTCGGTCGATCTTTCCGTCGTTTTCAAAAACGTCTCTCTGGTCCTCGCCGGAACGGTCGCTCTTCTCCTATTCAAAACCCTACTGATTTTCGCCATCACCAAAATAGGAAAACTCAATACGGCAGAAGCCCTCCGTTCCGCTTTTTTGCTAAGCCAGGCCGGTGAATTCGGTTTTGTGTTATTTTCCCTAGCCGACCAACATGAAATTTTGCCCAACGGCTTCTCCGAGCCGCTGATCAGTATCATCGTTCTGAGCATGGCCGTGACGCCGGGAATGATTTTCCTGGGCGAAACCATCGCCAAGCGGTTTTCCGACAAGCAGAACATGGCGCAAACCGAAATCGGCGAAATCAAAGAGGATGTCGTCCTTATTGCTGGCTACGGCCGAGTCGGTCAGACCGTCGGCAAAATGCTCGATCTTCTCGGGCAAAAATGGGTGGCCGTCGATTTGAATGTCGACAAAATTACGAACGGGCGAGCAAAGGGTCACAAAATTTATTATGGCGATATCAGCCAGGAAAAAGTCCTGCACGCTCTCTCTTCCATCCAAACCAAGCTAATTATCCTGACGGTCGATGGCATTCGGGCAACGGAAAAAAGCATCCGGGCTATTAAGCACCTGCATCCGAACATGCCCATCGTTGTACGATCACACGACTTAAAGACCGGAGCAAAGCTCGAAGCAATGGGGGCAGCTCAAGTCGTTCCGGAAGTCGTGGAGACGAGTATCCGCCTCGGGGCCTCAGCCATTCAGACCATAGGATACGACGAGCAGGAAATCCGTCAGGCTATCGACAGCATGCGTGACGATAACTATGCCGCCGTATGGGCGGAAGCAGAAGGCGAGCCTCAACAATGAGGCTTTACCCGTAGAGATAGCTGCAGATTGCCACAGCCGCAGCAATCCCCATGACGTCGGCCGTTAGGGCCGCAACCAGGGCATGCCTGATGCGACGGATATTGACCGCGCCGAAGTATACAGCCAGCACATAGAAAGTCGTTTCCGTCGACCCCTGAATCGTGCTGACCAAATAGCCGGTATAGCTGTCGGGACCGATGCTTGGATCATTAATGATCGAGGCCAAAACTCCGTAAGCCCCAGAGCCGGATAACGGCCTGAGCAGCGCCATGGGCAGAGCCTCGGCAGGCAAGTTGACCAAGCCGGTAATTTTGGAAAGCGGCTGGATCACCAGATCCATGGCTCCACTGGCCCGGAACATACCGACGGCGACAAGGATCGCCACCAGATAAGGAATGATCCTCAGCGCAACATTGAACCCGTCCTTGGCCCCTTCGACAAAGGCTTCGTAAACACGCACCTTGCGCAATACGCCAAAGCCCAACAACACGACCATCAGCCCCGGAATGATCCAAGGGGCGATAGCCCGTCCGTAAAAAACGGTCAAAGGAATTAGCGCCGCAATACCAAGCAAAACCGAATAGGAAACCCAAGCCGGATAGGCTTCGCCTGCGTGACTTTCCAGCTCCTTATTTTCTTCTGAAAGTTCATCCACTTCGACCTTACCGCTTTCAGGCACCACTTCGGACCCACCCACCGGCATGGGGAACCAGCGCTGGCAGGTTTTAGCCATGAAAATAGCAATGGCGGTGGAACAAATGGTGGCGAATAAAGTGGTGGGCAAAATACCTGCTGGGTCCGTCGAACCGGCGGCAGCCCGAAGCGCAATGACGCCGGTCGGCAACAGGGTTACGCTAGAAGTGTTGATCGCCAGGAAAAGCGCCATGGCATTGGTCGCCGTTCCTTTATGTCGATTGAGACCGTCCAGTTCCTGCATGGCCCTAATGCCAAACGGCGTGGCCGCATTGCCGAGTCCCAGGGCATTGGCCGACATATTGAGAATTATCGCCCCCATTGCCGGATGATCGGCAGGCACCTCGGGAAACAGTCGCACCATCAAGGGGCGCACCGTCCTGGCGATAATCACCAGAAGGCCGCCTGCTTCGGCCACTTTCATCAGCCCGAGAAACAGCGCCATAACGCCAACCAGACCGATCGCCAGCTCCACCGATCCTTCAGCCGCCTTGATCATCCCCTCAGCCAGGGCCTCCATGGGCGAAGCGACACTCCCATCGGCAGACGGCATCCAATTAATCTGGCGATAGCCCGCAACGAGAAAAGCAATCAGGACGATGGCGAAGAAAATGCCGTTCAAAAGGAAGCCCCCGGTTCAAATCGCCCCACTTCCGCCTTTATGCCGGGTTAGGGTCCAGACTCATTTGAATAAGTCTGGACCCTAAGGGTGAAGGAATGTTTTATGCAAAGCCAATTGGTGTTAGTTTCCGCACCGCTGACCGATCTTTGAAGGAACTTTCATCCCATGCGTCTTTTCGCCGTTACCGCCGCACTCCTCCTGACCGCCAACATGGCCCAGGCGGCCGAGCCCAACCCCAACGCTCCAACGCCGCGCATGGCGATAAAATTCATCCTGGAGCAGGTTCCCCAGCATGGCGGCTATAATCACTGGATGGTCAAGGATGCTGATGGCTATCAAACCAACGCGACCAACGTTATCAAAATGGAAATCTCGAAAAACGCCCTGATCCTCAATGAACGGATCGATCTGAAAGGCGTTAAACGGGGTGAAGATACCGTCTATAAGGCCCGTTACAGTTTCCGGCGCACCACGTTTCCAATCATGGAAATCGACCCGAAAAACGAAATGCAACACACCGATTTCGGCGGGCAGGTTACCGTGAAATGCATGGCGGGCAATTGCATTACCCAGGAAACCTGGGAAGAATACATCACCGACGCATCAACACAATTTTTTGCCCATATGGAAGCCAAGAACACTGCCGAAAAGCGCTTTGAGAATGACAAAGACAAAAAGACAGAGAAGGTTTCAAGCGCGGCGATTCCCTTCATGGACGCCATGCGGGCAACCCGCGTCTCCAACGCCCTCAACTATTTGGCCATCAAAGCCCATAAAGGCGAAGCCGACGATATGGGTAAGGTGAAATAACCGCTTACTTCGCCTCAAACAAGGCGCAGACATACTCCCGACGGCCCCAAGAGGCGAGGAAGCCCGAAGGGCTGACCGGGACAAATACGCTTTTTACTTCGCCTCAAACAAGACGCAGCCATATTCCCGACGGCACTGAAACTTGGCAAGCTCGTCGTCGACCCTGGCAATGGCGCGAATGGGGTTATCCATCATCTGAACGATACGGTCGCAAACGCCGAAACCATCGCGCTCGTCTTCCGATTGAAACTGCGGATTTGTCTCAAACTGCCAAGAAATGCAGCTTTCACAGAAATTATCGCTCACTTAGGAATCCCCCTTTTCCAGAATCGTTTATCGCCTCCCAACTTATCATGTTAGGAGGCGACCGATAAAGAAAGAGGCGTTTTATCCGCCGCTACCTGTTTTCCAGGGGATTACGAACCGCCATCGCACCTTTTTTATCACGCACCGCCAGTTTCATGGAGTGTCCTTTATGATAGGCAGCCCGCATTTCAGGTTTGAGCAGACTATCGATTGCCGACTGTAGCGTTTGATTGGGATTGCTATAGCAATATTCAAACAGGAACCCTTCGGTATTCCGCAGGCTGATGCGCCGGATCATTTTCATGTCCTGGGCCGCTTTCAGATAACCAAGCACGTAGCTCAAAGAGTTGCTGTAAGCCGTCGGCGATTTGAGGCGATAATCGGCATATTGCTCACAGGTCAAATCGACGGGCTTAAAAGGCCGTTCACCAGCCGATGCAGTATGCTGCGAGAACAACACCACAATGGCGACAACCGAAAGCGTCAGCAGCAAAACAAGATATCCTGCGCTGGGGGCGAGGCGATTGCTCATGGAAAGCTTCGACATGCGGTTCTCCGTTCGGTAGTTCCGCCACCCTGCCCCCATGGCTGTTTATTGTAGGGGATTAGGCCGGTAACTTTGCGTCCCGCCGTTTCCAACGGTTTGCCATTATCGTGAAGTCACAAAAACTATAACACTTTTAATGTTGCGCGGAAAAGCATTATTTTTCAATGCTTTAATTCAATTTAGCTAAAATTTTATCAAATCAGACCTTCAAGTCTCCAGCACTTCACCCGCAGAAGCTTTTCGATCCCTGGCAATGGTCGTCAGGCCCAAATCGTCAAGGATCATATAAACCGATGGAATAACAAACAGCACCATTGCGGTGGAAGCGATCATGCCAAAGGCTAGGCTCGTCACCAGGGGGATAAGAATCTGCGCCTGCAGACTGGTTTCCGCCAACATTGGCAACAGCCCCACAACCGTGGTGATTGACGTAAGGAAAATAGCCCGAAAACGCCCACGGCTGGCGGTTGTTGCGGCTTTCTCCAAGTCCATTCCTTCAGCATGTCGCACCTTGGTAAACACCACCAGTAAGATGGAATTGTTAACCACTACCCCAGCTAACGCAACAAACCCCAGCATACTGGGCATGGTCAACTCCAGGCCCATGATGAGATGGCCCCAAATAACCCCGATAAGGGATAACGGTATAGCCAACATGACGATGATCGGCTCCAGATAACTCTTGAACTGGAAGCTCAAAAGAACGAACACGCCAACCAAACCGACAAGAAATCCTCGTATCATGGACTTTTGTGTGGTCCCGGTGTTTTTATCTTGTCCTTCGAGAGAGACCTCAACCCCCGGATAGCGCTTCAGGAGTTCCGGCAAAAAGCGTTTTTGGGTATCCTTGATAATCTCGTTGGCATTAGCGACTGACGCATCGATATCCCCTTGCAGGGTCACGGCACGGCGCCCATCGACCCTGTTGATTCGCGCCCAGCCCCGCCCTTCTTCGATTTCGGCCGCGACACTCAGAGGAATTTGGCTTCCCTCCTTCGAGGTGACGACGAAATAATCCAAATCGGCGAGGCTATCCCGGTCCTCCGGCCTCAGGCGAACGTCAATATCGTATGACTCGGGCCCCACCTGGATTTCAGACGCCGTACTGCCAAAAAAGGCCGCCCGCAATTGGTTGGCGATCATTCGCGCATCGATTCCCAAGGTTGAAGCCCCCTCTTTCAAACGAACTCGCATTTCCGGCTTACCGGGCCTGAGATCGTCAAGCAGGGAAGTCACTCCCTTGTAGCGTCCAATCCAATCCTGCAACGCCAATGACGCCTGTTTCAATTGGTCAAGATCATCACCCAACAGCCGAATATCAATCGCCAGGCCGGCCGGACCGATCACCGGCTCATCGAGCTTGATGGCGAGAACGTCAGGAACCGAACCAATGGCAGCCTTCCAAGCCGCCATGACTTGATCGATATTTGAGGTCCTGGTTTCAGCCCCCAAAAGATCGACGGTAACGGTCGCAATATGCGGGCCGCTCTCAAAAGCATCTTTATTTTTGTTGAACTGAAGGCTGACGGCTTTGACCAACCCTTGGGCATCAGGCTGGCTTGGCGAGAGCTCTTCATCCACCGACCGGATAGCCTCAACCACATGATCGACCACCTGCTCCGTCCGTTGCAAAGGCGTTCCCTGAGGCAATAGAATTCGCGCTTCCACCACATCGCCTTCCAACTCGGGAAAAGCGGAGAATTTCAAAATTCCGCTGACCGGCATGGCGATTGAAATAATTAAAGCGCCAACAGCGATGCCCGCCGTGAGGTAGCGCCACTTAACCGCCAAATCGGCCAACCGCCCGACCCGGTATTCACGGAAATTTTCCAGCCATCGGTCAACCTTGCCACGTAGCCCAGTTAATTCATTTCCATGCAGATGCTCCATCGAATGATGCAGGTGGGCGGGCAGAATGAAAAAGGCCTCGATCAGGCTGACGCTCAAGACGAAAAGCATCACAATGGGAACCATGCGCAAAATCGCCCCCATATCGCCTTTTAAAAAGATTAGCGAACCGAACACACAAGCCGTCGTTATAAAAGAAGCAAGAACACTCGGCATGACCTGACGCGCGCCATCAACAGCCGCATCGAGCGGTGACTTTCCTTTCTGCCGATGGGTCGCCACGTTTTCAGAAATGACAATGGCGTCGTCCATCAAAATACCGATAGCGATCAGCAGCCCAACCATGGTCAACATGTTGATCGAAAAGTCGAAAAACAAGATCAACGCGAAAGCGCCGAAGAACGATACCGGCAGGCCCATAGCCACCCAGAAGGAAAACCGAAACCCGAAGAACAGCCACATGGCGGCAAAAACCAACGCCAGCCCCATAACGCCGTTTTTCGAGAGAAGACTAAGGCGGTCGCGAACGATCGACGATCCGTCATTCGTTACATTCAACGTCACCCCCGGCGGCGCAATGGCGTTTTCGTTGGCGACGAAGGCTTTCAGGGCATCGATGGCGTTTAAGGTATCTTCGGTTTCCGTCTTTGTTACCTCCAAGAGCGCCGCACGCTTTCCATTGTAGAGGAACTTGTCCTCATCGAGGTCGAAGCGGTCTGTAATGGTCGCGATATCGCCGAGTAGAACTTCTCCGCCCTCCGCCCCAGAAACGACGACAAGGCTAGCGAATTGCCCGACACTCTTGCGCTCATCGGCGAACCGGACAAGAACCTCCTGCTCCTTCGCCTCGATGCTGCCCGATGGCAAGTCAACGCTCTGACGGGCTACGGCATCGGCGATATCTTCAACACTCAGGCCGAACTGACGCAGTGTCGCATCACTGATTTCTATTCGCACCTGATGCTGAGAGAATCCTTTGACGGCAACCTGCGAAATACCCTTCCATTGCAGCATCCGGTCTTTCACATCTTCGGCGTAGGCCTTGAGTTCGACCACACGCGTTGGCCCGGTAATAGCAACCGAAGCGACAAAGTCGGTGCGTCCCAACTGCTTAATCACCGGCTTTTCAACCTTGTCAGGGAAAGTGCTGATCGCCTCGACTTCGCTTTTGACATCGGTAAAAAACAGATCGAAATCGCGACCTTCCATCATTTCGGCGACGGCGCTGGCCATGCCTTCAAGGGACTCACAGGTCACCTCGGCGACATTATCGACATTGTCGATAGCGTCTTCGATCCTTTGACAGATGGCCTCTTCCACTTCTTCTGCGCTAGCGCCGGGGAACGGCGCCGTGATCTGGACATTACGCGGCTCGATTCGCGGAAAGGTCTCTCGACGCAGTTCGGGTAGAGAGACAAAGCCCAGCACAAAAAAAGCGCCCATAAATAGATTAGCCGCCGTCGGATGAGCTGCGAAGAAACGGATCATCGAACGTCCCCTTCTCCCTTGGCTTCAGCCAGCACACGGCCAGCCAAAGCCGCATCATCCGTCGGCATCAATAACATTCCGTCAAGCGCCGGGCTGATATCGGAAACGATAACACGATCTCCCGTTTCAAGCCCTTGAGAGATAATCGCAATATTTCCCTGAACGAACTTCACGGTCACCGGGCGGACCTCAAGCCGGTTTTCCTTATTGACCAGATAAACCGTTCTTCCATGCATCGCCGTACGCGGTACGACCGACAGAGGTTCGGTCGTCTGCCCCCGCACTTCGACCTGAACGAACATCCCCTTGACCAACGGCGGCCGAGCGCCCGGAACGGCCTTGGCGTAGGTATCATCAGCGGCGACAATAACCCCGACGGTTCGGGTCTTAGGGTCTACCGTATCGCTAATTCGAACGAAACGCCCCGGCCAGCTAAGGCTCAAATCACCTGAATGGAGGTGAATAGTCGCGCTTAACCCTATGCGTTCCCGTAAATCGGGCGCACTTTCCTCCAGGGGGCCGATTTCATCGCGTGAAGCGGCTTCGGTAGCCAACCTGAAGCGCTCTATCGGCACCTGCGCCTCAACCTCGGAGGTTTGGATCGAATCGGCGACCGCCATCAGTTCACCCTGCTGAACATGCTGGGTCGGCTCCACATTAGCCTCGGCAATGCGGGCATTGAACGGCAAGACAATCCTCGTCCGCTCCAAATCAAGCTTCGCCGCCCCCAACTGAGCTTCATAGACGGCAAGCTGCTCCTCAATCACTTTCCGTTGCGTGGGCACTAAATTGAGCGTATTGGTCAGCGCTTGAATTTGCTGACCTTGGGCCAAAAGATCACGTTGCGCCTGATCGAGCGTCGATTGGGACGCCGCGCCGCGCTTAATCAGTTTTTCCTTCCGCGCAACTTCCGCTTCACGCAGCTTAAGAACCCGCTTCTCGATCTCAAGAGAGGTCTCGGTGTTGGCCTCGGTAACGGAAAGTTCTTCCAGTTGCGCGCGAGCCGAACGGATATTCGCCGCCGCCTGAGCCACCGCCAATTCATAGTCGGTGGGATCGATACGAATAATTTCGGTACCTTTAAGAAGAATAGCGCCTTTCTTGAAGTTTTCATCAACATAGGTCACGGCGCCTTTTACCCGCGCCACGGCGTTCCAGACGCTTTCGGGTTTCACTGCACCGTAGCCGATAACCCGCGGGACGACAGGTGTTTTTTGCGCCTCGATAAAACGAACGGCTCTTGCTGTTTCACTGGGCGGCTGTTGTTCAGGACCGCTCTTTGATGAAATTCCGATAGCTAAAACGACAAGCCCGAAAAGGATGGGCAGGAGAAAGAGAGCTTTTTTCTTCATAGATTGAGACATAGCGGCTTCCCGAAATTTTCGTCAGGGCACCCTATAAGAAGTTGATGCAACCTGATTATGACCGCAATCAATTAGAAGTGTAACTAAATGTAACAGCTTACGATTATTGTGGCGCACCACGGTAATATCGCCAGAGGAACAAAGCCCCGACAGACCGCCAGGGTGACCAATGTTCAACCATCGCACGAGCCTCGCCGCCAGAGGGGCGATCATCGAGCTTTTTGAGGCGTTTTAAGGCTTCCTGCAGAGCCAAATCGTCAGCCGGAAAAATATCCCGCCGCCCGAGGCTAAACATGGCGTAGATTTCAGCGCTCCAGACCCCAATGCCGCGTAAAGCGACCAGCTGCCCGATCACGTCTTCATCTTTCTCTTCCATAAGGGCCGTCAGATTCAATTCGTCTGCCGCAATTTTTTCGGCGACGCCCCGGCCATATTCAATTTTTCTCCCCGAAAGGCCGCAAGCTCTCAAGCTTTCATCGTCGAGCGCTAGAAAGGCTTCTGCCGACATCTCCGGCAAACGGATTTCGAGCCGTCCCATAATTGCCGCAGCAACCTGGGTCGAGAGTTGTTGGGAAACAATAATCCGCAGCAGAGCCTCGAAGCCGTGCGGACGAATACGGGGTTCCGGATCGCCGACCAGGGCCCAGCCTTCCGCCACATCGGGATCACACTCGGCCAGCGCCGCCATGCCTTCGGCGATGACGGCGGCATCGATCATTTTTGGAATTCCGTCAATTGAGAGCGGATGTTCTCGGGGATCGGCACCGGACGCTCGGTTTCGCGGTCGACAAAAACATGAACCCAATGTCCCTCGGCGGCGGGCTCTTCCCATTTTTGACTGAACAAAGCCAAATCGTAGGTAAAGCTGGTGTTGCCGATCTTATCAATCCGCATGGCCCCGACCAGTTCTTCCGGAAACGCCACCGGCTTCTTGTAGCGGCAAAGGTTTTCGGCGGCGTAAGGGATATAACGATCTTCGCCCCAATCGACCCCGCACTTCTCCATCAGAAAACGCACCACCACAGCCTCGAAATAGCTGTAGTAAATCACATTGTTAACGTGACCCAGCATGTCGTTATCGTTCCACCGGGTCGGTATCGGCGTGAGGTAGGTGAAATCGTCCCGCGTCCAGGCCATTGGTTCAGTCCTCCACGACAATCCGTTCGAGAGCCGCCCGGATCGGCGGCGGAATGGGCACCGGGCGGTTACTGGCGCGATCCACGAAAACATGGACGAAATGTCCCTGCGCTGCAGCTTCATCAGCCCCTTTTTTGAAGATGCCAATTTCGTAACGCACCGAGGAGTTTCCCAGCTTTCCGACTCTCAACCCCGCCTCCAACGGCTCGGGATAGGCCACCGAGTCATTGAAGTTACAATGGGTTTCCACAGCGATGCCAATCACTTCAGCCGCATGGATATCGAGCCCGCCTTCATCGATCAGGTAGCAATTCACCACCGTATCGAAATAGCTGTAATAGGTCACATTGTTAACGTGACCATACAGATCGTTATCCGCCCAACGGGTCTGGACCGGCAGAAGGTGCGGATAACGATTGCGGGTTTCAACGAGCTTCTCGGCCATCTAGAGTACCCGCTTCATAGCGTCCAGCGTCTCCTGCGGCTTTTCGACCATCATGGTATGGCCGCAAGCCTCAATCAGGATGGTTTCGCAATCGCTGAGATTTTCCTGCAAATCCCTGGCGTTGCGCGGCGGGGCCATCATATCGAGCTTCCCGAGAATGAGCGTCGCCTTACAGCCAACCTTCTTGGCCGCTTCAACGGCTCCTTCATAGCGGTCGCAGGCGACAAGATCGTTGTGCAGAACACCGGGGCCGCTCCGCTCGAGCAGGCGGTTGACGCCGCCCATCATCCAGAGGCCCGGTTGTTGATGACCTCCGATATGAGACGGCTTCCCATGTCCCCAGGAATTGACCAGATCGAAGGCCAAATGGTCGTTACGCTCGGCCGCGCCGATCAATTCCGGGTGTCCCTTCATCAATGCGGCGACACCCAGCAGGCCAATGCCGGTGATCCGCTCCGGCGCGCGGGATGCAGTCTCGAGACTAATCAGGGCTCCCATGGAGTGACCGGCCAGCGCGGCTTTCTCGACACCCAACTCGTCCATCAGGGCGATCACCCAATCGGCCATACCGCCGATGCTATCGATCACCGGCCCTTCCGACCGACCGTGCCCCGGCAAATCGACGGCCAGCAGACTCCGCCCGTGATGGGCAAAGTAGCGCGATTGCAGATACCAGACCGTGTGATCCATCCCCGCTCCGTGAATCAGGATGGCGGCGGGTTTTTCCTTGTCGAATTCTTTACCGCCCGTGGCGATGAAGGTTTTCTTGCCGTTGACGCTAATCTCCATAACCACCCCCTATTTCTGCGAGGCGCGGAGCGCCTGTTTCAAATCGTCGATCAGGTCGCCGACATCTTCGAGCCCGACAGAAAGCCGGACCAACCCTTCATCAAGGCCAGCAGCCTTCATAGAGGCCGCATCCATTTGCTGATGGGTGGTGCTGGCCGGATGAATCACCAAGCTCTTGGCGTCGCCAATATTGGCGAGATGGGAGAATACGGTCATCCGCTCAATGAACTTGCGCCCAGCATCGCGCCCGCCTTTGATCCCGAAACTCAGGATGCCGCCACAGCCCTTGGGAAGCATGTCGGCGGCCAAGTCATGGTCGGCATGGGAGGCCAGGGCCGGATAATTGACCCAGTCCACAGCCTCATGGCCGTTGAGAAACTCGGCGATGATCGTCGCACTTTCGCAATGACGGGCCATCCGCATGGGCAGGGTCTCCACCCCTTGCAGAATGTAAAAGGCGTTTTGCGGCGAGAGGCAGGCGCCGAAATCGCGGAGCCCTTCCGAACGAGCCCGCATGATGAACGCCACAGGCCCATACTCTTCGGCGAAATCCAGACCGTGGTAGCCCGCGTAGGGCTCGGTCAGGGTCGGATACTTCTCGGCGTGCGCTTCCCAGTCGAAGGTCCCGCCATCAATCAAAGCACCGCCGATAGCGATGCCATGGCCGCCCAGGAACTTGGTCGCCGAATGCATGATCAAGTCGGCCCCATGATCGAAAGGCTTAAACAGATAAGGCGTGGTGAAGGTCGAATCGATCAGCAAAGGCACCCCGGCGGCATGAGCAATATCGGCCACCGCCCGCACATTCATTACTTCCAAGCCCGGATTGCCCAGGACTTCGCCAATCACCAAGCGCGTTTCGGGCCTGATCGCTTCTTTGAAGGCATTGGGGTCGCGCGGGTCGACGAAGGTTGTCTCAATGCCAAAGCGCGGCATGGTGTGGTAGAGAATATTGTGCGTACCGCCATAGACCTTGGCCGAACAGACAATATGGCCGCCCGCCCCCATCAAGGTTGCTATCGCCAGATGCAAGGCCGCCTGACCGCTGGCGGTGCAGATCGCGCCAACGCCACCTTCAAGAGCCGACAGCCTCTCTTCAAGCGTCGAAACGGTGGGATTGGAAATCCGCGAATAGACATGCCCCGGCCGCTCCAGATTAAACAACTCCGCCGCCGTTCCCACATCGGGAAACACGTAGGACGTGGTTTGATAAATCGGCACGGCGCGAGAGCCATGAACCGGATCGGGTTGCTGACCGGCATGAAGCGCCAGCGTATCGAACTTAATGAATTTGGGGTCGACCAAGACCGCCTCCCATTCGTCTTTTTAAAACTGTGGTCAAAAGCTATATCGCTTCGACAGGACGGAAAAAAGAGCGGAAAGATGGCTTTTTACAATTTTTGAAGGATCGAAGCACGATGGCATAGACCCAAATTATTTAGGGGCCGCCTCTTGCTGGGCAGCCCCTTTTTATGCCTGTAAAACCTGTCAAACTCGCCTGACAAAACCCTGAGTCTTGATGCCCGGGTTTCCCTTAGCGGTGGGAACTGTAACCGTTGGTTTGACTGTGGTCAAGCAAGGAAAAAACAAAAAAATAATGGTGCGGCGCAACATTATTTTGTGCGATGCAGCAAGATGTTTGGGGATCATACAAAATCAAAAAAGCGCCGCTTCCTGATATGCCGGAAGCGGCGAGTTCGACAGGGAGGCGTCCAAAAAGAGGACTTAAGTGAGGAGGAAAAGACATCTGCCTCACTTAAAGCCAGTATCCATCCTTGAGTTTAACAACAAGTTAAACTGCGACTACTTCTTAAAAAAGGCCTCTGCCCCAGCGATGGCGGCCTTCTTTTTCTCGATTTCAGCCTTCACCCGCTCGATCTCGGCTTCCAGGTCTTCGATATATTCATGCAACGCATCGATAGATACATCGTCCAGATTGCGCTGTTTGGGTTTTTTGGTTTTCGGATCGAGATCGTCCCAGTCCATGTTCCTTTTCCTCCCCTCTGGTCACGGTTGGTCGCTTCGGCCATACTACGGCCAACTTGATTGTTCTTCCATCCCATATGACGAGATTTAAGCACCATGACCACGGCTGTTCCCGAAACCATGACCTGCATCGAATTCGACGCCCCCGGCGGGCCGGAGGTGTTAAAGACCGGTACCCGCCCCACTCCGCAACCGGATGGAGGCGAGGTCTTGATTAAGGTGGCGGCAGCCGGGATCAATCGGCCCGACGTCTTGCAGCGCATGGGCGGCTACCCACCGCCTCCGGGTGCTTCCGACATCCCAGGCCTCGAAATAGCAGGGACCGTCGTGGCTTTGGGCGAAGGCGCGGAAGGCCTATCCATTGGTGATAAGGTCTGCGCGCTAGTCACCGGCGGCGGTTATGCCGAATACTGTCCCGCTCCGGCGGCTCAGTGCCTTCCTGTCCCCAAAGGC
>Ga0209692_10002741_pt1 | contig 18353 bp, 13 predicted proteins | sample tdDd472_FD_187129 | JGI IMG/M metagenome (GOLD analysis project Ga0209692, IMG submission 187129) | Marine sediment microbial communities from the Atlantic coast under amendment with organic carbon and nitrate - tdDd47.2 (SPAdes)... | ecosystem: Environmental > Aquatic > Marine > Coastal >...
AATCGACCATGCGCGCCAGCGGCACCTTCAGCGTGGGGTTGCCCACCACCGCCTCGACCCCGGCCCAGAGGTTGAGCACCGCCTTGAGCCGGGTGAAGGGGGTGAAATCGTCGATTCCGCTGTTGGGGGCGTAGACGATGTAATCCACCTCTTCGGACGGGAAGTCGGTGCCCAGCCGATAGGTCAGGCCGAGGGTGTCCAGCGCGTGGCGCAGCGGTCCTTCGTAGGTGTCCCAGCGTTCGGATTTCGAGGCAAAGAGGATGGTTGCGGTCATGGGCTCTCCGGGTTCAGCGTGGGCGGTGGATATGGGCGCTCTGCACGATACCGAAGGCGGCCATCAGCACCAGCATGGCCGAGCCGCCATAGCTGACCATCGGCAACGGCACCCCCACAACCGGGGCCAATCCCATCACCATCGACATGTTGACGGCGAAGAACAGGAAGAAGGTAAAGGCGATACCAAGCGTGACCAGCGACGAGAACCGGTCGCGGGCCGCCAGTGCCGAGGCGATGCAGAACAGGACGATCAGCGCATAGAGCGTCAGCAGCGACATGCCGCCGATAAAACCGAATTCCTCGGCCAGGGTGGTGAAGATGAAATCGGTGTGTTTCTCGGGCAGGAAGTTCAGCCGCGATTGCGTGCCCTGCATGAAGCCGCGCCCGGTCCAGCCGCCCGATCCCAGAGCGATCTTGGACTGGGTGATGTGATAGCCCGCGCCGAGCGGGTCGCTGCCCGGATCGAGGAAGGTGTCGATCCGCCGGTACTGGTAGTCCTTCAGCAGTTGCCACGGGGTGCCGCGCGACTGGAACACGGCGGTGACCACGCCGACGCCGGCGGCGATCACCGCGGCGAAATAGGCCCAGTGCACCCCGGCCAGGAACATCACCGCGCCGCCTGCCGCCAGCAGCAGGATCGAGGTGCCCAGGTCGGGCTGGCGCAGGACCATGGCCGTGGGGATCAGGATGAGCAGCACCGGCAGAAACACCCAGAGCGGCCGCGAGGTGCGTGTCGCGGGCAGCCAGTCGTAATAGGCCGCCAGAATCATCACCAGGGTGATCTTGGTCAGCTCCGAGGGTTGCAGCCGCATGAAGCCGAGGTCGATCCAGCGCTGCGCCCCCATGCCGACGGAGCCGAACAGCTCGACCCCGACCAGCAGCAGCAGCGACAGCCCATAGGCCAGCGCCGCCATGTTGCGCCAGAACCAGATCGGCACCATGGCCACCGCCATCATCACCACAAGACCGAGTGCGAAGCGCTTCATCTGCGGCTCGGCCCAGGGCGAGAAGGAGCCGCCGGCGACCGAGTAGAGCATCAGCGCGCCGACCCCCGCGACCGAGACCAGCAGCAGCGTCAGCGGCCAGTTCAGGTAGAGCACCTTGCGCAGGCCGGAGGGCGTGGATTTGACTTTGTATTCCAGATAGCTCATGCGCGCCCGCTCTGGTCCTGTTCCGCGCGCAGCCGCTCGCGGTGCAGCCGTTCCTGCTGGGCCTTGATCCGGCTGCGGTCCTTGGACGGGTAGGCGGCCAGCGGCGGGGTATCGCCGTAGAGCGCCTGCAGCATCACGTCACGCGCCACCGGCGCGGCCGCCGAGGACCCGCCGCCGCCATGTTCGATAACCACCGAGACCGCGTATTTGGGTTTGTCGTAGGGCGCGAAGCAGACGAACAGCGCATGGTCACGCCGGTTCCACGGCAGATCCTCGTTGCGGGTCACGCCGGCGGCCCGTTCGGCGGCGGTGATGTTGCGCACCTGGCTGGTGCCGGTCTTGCCGGCCATGCGGAAGGCATCCTCGATGATGCGGCTGCCATAGGCGGTGCCGCGCCGGTCGTTCGAGACCGCGAACATCGCGCGGCGCAGGGTACGCAGGTTGTTCTCGTTCACCCCCAGAGGTTCGCCGCCGCCGCCGGGCTGTTCGATCCCGTCGATCGATTTGACCAGCCGTGGCGTGACCGCGCGCCCGGTGGCGATCCGCGCCGACATCACCGCGAGCTGCATCGGCGAGGCCAGCATGTAACCCTGCCCGATCGCGGCGTTGGCGGTATCGCCGATCAGCCAGTCGGCGTCGTGCACGCGTTTTTTCCAGGCCCGGTTCGGGGTCAGCCCGGCGGCGACCGCCGACATCGGCACGTCGTGGCGGACCCCGAGGCCGAAACGCTGCGCCATGGCCGAGATCTTGTCGATCCCGACCTTCAACGCGAGGTCGTAGTAGTAGACGTCGCAGCTCTGCTTGAGCGAGTTCTCGAGGTCCACATGCCCGTGACCGCCCCGGCGCCAGCAGTGGAACCGGCGGCCCGAAACCTCCAGGTAGCCGGGGCACCAGACGGTGTCGTCGGGGCCCATCAGCCCCTCTTCCAGCGCCGCCATGGCGGTGATCATCTTGAAGGTGGAGCCGGGCGGGTACACCCCCTGCACCGACTTCGACGCCAGCGGCCGGTGGATATCATCGGTCAGCGCGCGGTAATCGGCCAGCGAGATGCCGCGCACGAAGAGGTTGGGATCGAAGCTGGGCGCGGAGGAGATCGCGCGCAGATCGCCGGTCTCGCAGTCGATCACCACCGCGCTGGCGCTCTCATCGCCCAGCCGCGCCTGCACGTAGCCCTGCAGCTCGGCATCGACGCTCAGTTGCAGGTCGGCGCCGGGCTGGCCCTCGCGGCGGTCCAGCTCGCGCATCACCCGGCCGGTGGCGTTGACCTCGACCCGCTTGGCGCCGGCCTTGCCGCGCAGCATCTCCTCGCGCTTGGCCTCGAGCCCGACCTTGCCGATCTGGAACCGCGGAATGCGCAGCACCGGTTCTGGGTCCTCGATCCTGCTCAGGTCGTAATCCGAGACCGGACCGACGTAGCCCACCACATGGGCAAAGTCCGGCCCGCCCGGATAGACGCGGGTCAGCCCGACCTCGGGCGTGATGCCGGGCAGGGCGGGGGCGTTCACCGCCACCTTCGAGATATCCTCCCATGCGATCCGGTCGGCCAGGGTCACCGGCAGGAAGGGCGGGCTGCGGCGCATCTCGGTCCGGGCGCGGTCGAGGTCCTCATCTTCCAGATCGATCAGCTTCGAGAGGCGGCCCAGCACCTCCTCCACGTCGCCGGCGTCCTCGCGCACGATCACGATGCGATAGCTTTGAACGTTCTGGGCCAGCACGTTGCCGTTGCGGTCGAAGATCTTGCCCCGGGTCGGCGGGATCAGACGGATGTTGACTCGGTTTTCCTCGGCCAGCAGGCGAAACTGATCGGCCTGCTCGACCTGGAGATAGCGCATCCGCAGGGCCAATCCGCCCATGAAGGCGAGTTGCAGCCCGCCCAGCAGCACGGCGCGGCGGCTGGACGCCCGGTTCAACAGGGAAAGCTCGCGCGGGTTGCGTCTCATGCCCAGCCTCCCATCGCGTCGGTGTCGCTGGGCGCGGGCTTGCGCACGCCCATCAGGGATTGGGTGACGAACACAACGAAAGGATAGGCAATCATGGTCATCGCCATCTGGATCAGGCTGAGGCTGAGCTGCGCCTGCTCGACCGCGAGAAGGCCCAGCGTCAGCCGGTTGAGAACGGCGATTGCCAGCAGCGACAGGCAAACCGCCAGCCATTCGCCGGCGAAACTGGCCCCGCGCAACCCGCTGGCACGGGTCTTGAGATATTCGCTGCCCAGCACCACCAGCAGCGCCATCAGCCCCGGCGGGCGTTGGAACAGCAGATCGGCCATCAGCATGACCGCCGCGATGCTCGGCGCCGGGGCATAGTCGGGGCGCCGCAGGCTCCAGGCGAAGGCGAAGGCGATCAAGAGGTCCGGCGGGGCCCAGCGCCGGGGCACGGTGTCGAGCGGGATCAGGTGAAAGAACATGATCAGGAGAGACAGCCCGAGAAAACCGGCGCGCATCATCCAGAGGCGGGAGGGCGACAGGTTAGCCATCTCCGGCGGCCCCCGCAGTCCCGGCGGATTTCGCTGGCCCGGCAGCGGGCTGAACCAGTTTTCCAGGGTCGGTCACGGTTTCGGCGCCGTGATGGCGCAGAACGCGCAGGAACTCCAGCCGCTCGTAATCGGCGGCCAGCCGCACCCGCAGCCGCCCGGACGGATCCGCGGCGACCTGGCCGATCAGCAGGCCCGCCGGAAACACGCCGCCGTCCCCGGTGGTGATGACCCGGTCGCCGGGGCGGACCAGATCCGGGTTCTCGAGGAAATCGACGACCGGCGCGGCGGAGTTGTTGCCGGTGATCAGGGCGGTCTGGCCCGAGGGCTGGATGATTGCGGGCACCGAGCTGGAGGCGTCGGTCAGCAGGATGACCCGCGCGGTGTTCCCGCCGGTGCCCGAGATCCGCCCGACCAGACCGATTCCGTCCATCGCCGCCCAGCCGTCGCGGATGCCGTCCCGGGCCCCGACATTGAGCAGCACGGATTGCCGGAACGGCGACCCGCTGTCGGCCAGGACCACGCCGGTGATATAGGTCAGGCGCGGGTCGAGCCGCACGTTGTTGAGGTCGAGAAGGCGCGCGTTTTCCTGCTCGAGCTGCAGCGCCGCCTCTTTCCAGGCCTTCATCTGGCGCAGTTCGCGGCGCAGCTCGCGGTTCTGGTCGGCCAGTCGCCGGTAGCTCTGGAAATCGCGGAACAGGTTGATCGTGCCGGTGACCGGGGCCATGGCCCAGTCCATCGAGGGGATTACCCGGTCGACCACCTGGGCGCGGAATCGTTCGACCCGCGGGCTGTCGATGCGCCAGACCAGGAAGATGCCCAGCAGGCACAGCACGATGATCCCGAGCACCAGGCGGCGCAGGGGGGTCGTGTAGTCGTCGCGCTGTGAGCGGTCCTTGGCCAATGGCATCCTTCCGTCACATGCCGCGGCCGTACCGGACGGCCGGCCTGCAAAAGGGTGCGCGCCCTAGCTGTCGTAGTCAATCGCGTGGCGCAGCTGCTTTTCGTACTCCAGCGCCTTGCCGGTGCCAAGCGCCACGCAGTTCAGGCTTTCGTCGGCGATCGAAACCGCCAGCCCGGTCTGCTCGCGCAGCGCCAGATCGAGATCGCCCAGCAGCGCACCGCCCCCCGTCAGCATCACGCCGCGGTCGACGATGTCGGCGGCCAGATCCGGCGGCGTGGTTTCCAGTGCGGTCATCACCGCCTCGCAGATCTGCTGCACCGGTTCGGCCAGCGCCTCGGCGATCTGGGCCTGGCTGACCTCGATTTCCTTGGGAACCCCGTTCAGCAAGTCGCGGCCGCGGATCTGCATCGAGGTGCCGCGCCCGTCGTCAGGCATCCGGGCGGTGCCGATCGAGGTCTTGATCCGTTCCGCCGTGCTTTCGCCGACCAGCAGGTTCTGTTGCCGGCGCAGATAGGCGATGATCGCCTCGTCCATACGGTCGCCGCCAACCCGGACCGAGCGGGCATAGACGATGTCGCCGAGCGAAAGCACCGCGACCTCGGTGGTGCCGCCGCCGATATCCACCACCATCGAGCCGGTCGGATCGGTGATCGGCATGCCGGCGCCGATGGCGGCGGCGATGGGCTCGGCGATCAGTCCCGCGCGGCGGGCGCCCGCCGACAGCACCGACTGGCGGATGGCGCGTTTTTCCACCGGGGTGGCGCCATGCGGCACGCAGACGATGATCTTGGGCTTGGAGAAGGTCGAGCGTTTGTGCACCTTGCGGATGAAATGCTTGATCATCTCCTCGGCGGTGTCGAAATCGGCGATCACGCCTTCGCGCATCGGCCGGATCGCCTGGATCGAGCCGGGCGTGCGGCCCAGCATCAGCTTGGCATCCTCGCCGACCGCCAGCACCTTCTTGACGCCGTCCTTGATGTGATAGGCGACCACTGATGGCTCTGACAGGATGATGCCGCGGCCCTTGACATAGACCAGTGTATTCGCCGTACCGAGGTCAATGGCCATGTCCGAAGAGAACAAGCCGCCGAAATTTCCGAACACCGACATTTATGTGCGATCCTGTAGAGTACTGCGCATTGGTCCACGACTCCCCGAGGGGGGTGGACCACAGCCTTATAGGCCTCCGCACGCATGGGTGAAAGGGCGGATTTCGGACGCTACAGCGCCTTTCCGCCTGCGACCGCCGGCCCCGGCACGGGCGCTGCCTGCGCCAGGGCCGGCGGGATCAGTCCACGTCCTTGTAGGAGACTTCGCGCGCATCGGCGCCCGGGCCGGCCTTTTCCCGCCGCACCAGCAGCCGGTTCAGGGCGTTGACATAGGCCTTGGCGCTGGCCACCACGGTATCGGTGTCGGCCGATTGCCCGGTGCCGATGACCCCGTCCTCTTCCAGCCGTACGCTTACCGTGGCCTGGGCGTCGGTGCCCTCGGTCACTGCGTGCACCTGGTAGAGCTGCAGCCGCGCCTCGTTCGGATAGAGCGCGCGCACCGCCTTGAAGGTGGCGTCGACCGGCCCGTCGCCGTTCTCGGTCGCGATCGCCTCCTTGCCGTCGATCTCCATTTCCAGCACCGCCTCGGCCGGGCCGCCGGTGCCGCAGAGCACCTTGAGCGACACGATCTGGAGCCGGTCTCCGGCCTGGTCCGCGGTGGTGCCGACCAGGGCAACGATGTCCTCGTCGTAGACCTCCTTCTTGCGGTCGGCCAGTTCCTTGAACCGCACGAAGATGTCCTTGAGCTGGTTGTCACCCACCTCGTGGCCGAGCTGCTTGAGCTTGTCGCGCAAGGCGGCGCGGCCGGAATGCTTGCCCAGCGGCAGGCTGGAGCCGGACAGGCCGACGTCCTCGGGGCGCATGATCTCGAAGGTTTCGACGTTCTTGAGCATGCCGTCCTGGTGGATGCCCGATTCATGGGCAAAGGCGTTCTTGCCGACGATCGCCTTGTTGAACTGGACCGGGAACCCCGACACCGTGGAGACCCGGCGCGAGATGTGCATGATCTTGGAGCTGTCGACCCCGGTGGACCACGGCAGGATGTCGTGGCGCACCTTGAGCGCCATCACCACCTCTTCCAGCGCGGTGTTGCCGGCGCGTTCACCCAGTCCGTTCACGGTGCATTCGATTTGACGCGCGCCGCCGGCCACCGCCGCCAGCGCGTTGGCTGTCGCCATACCAAGGTCGTTGTGGCAATGGGTGGCAAAGACCACGTCGTCGGCGCCGGGCACGGTTTTGATCAGGCGCCGGATCAGGTTGGCGCTCTCCTCCGGGGCGGTGAAACCCACCGTGTCGGGGATGTTGATGGTGGTGGCGCCGGCCTTGATCGCGATCTCGACCACCCGGCAGAGGTAATCCCACTCGGTCCGGGTGGCATCCATCGGCGACCATTGCACGTTGTCGCACAGGTTGCGGGCGTGGCTCACGGTCTCGTGGATCTTCTGGGCCATCTCGTCCATGCTCAGGTTCGGGATGGCGCGGTGCTGTGGCGAGGTGCCGATAAAGGTGTGGATGCGCGGCTGTGCGGCGTGTTTCACGGCCTCCCAGCAGCGGTCGATGTCGGTCGCGCTGGCGCGGGCCAGCCCGCAGATCACCGCGTTTTTCGAGTTCGCCGCGATCTCGCGCACCGCCCTGAAATCTCCCTCCGAGGCGATCGGGAAACCCGCCTCGATGATATCCACCCCCATCTCATCGAGCAGGCCGGCGATCTCCAGCTTCTCGTCATGGGTCATGGTGGCGCCGGGGCTCTGCTCCCCGTCGCGCAAGGTGGTGTCGAAAATCAAGACACGGTCTTGTTTCGGTGCGTTGGTCATGTCGGTATCTTTCTTGTCTGTCCTAAAGCCTATGGCGCGCAGGCATCCTCCTCTGAGCGGGCGCGCCGATTGGCACGCTCAGAGGCGGATTAGGATCAGTAGGCCACGCAGCGACGCACCGCGGAACGCGGGGGCGGTCGGGATATGTGCCTGGCTGGTCATGAGGCGCAATCTATACCCGGACCTTGGCGAATGAAAACCCAAAATGATGGGCGAACCCCTAATTCTCGCTCGGGGCGTGGGGAGGGTGGCAACGCGGGCACAGTGCCGATTCTGCCTTGTGTGCCAATGCGTGCAATTTGATCCATGTCAGATCTATCGATTTTTGAATATGTTAATGTGACCGATATCTTTCCCGGCTTGGTTGCGCCGACTGTGACCTGCGCGGCCATCGCGGGAAGGTGCGCGCTGCCCTGCGCGGCGCTGCATGACGGCCCGGGAGGGGGAGCCGGGGCCACCATTCAGGAGGAAAGACAGATATGGCGCATGTGGTTGTTCTGGGGGCCGGTTTGGGCGGCACGATCCAGGCCTATGAGCTCAAGGAAACGCTGGGCCGGGATGACAAGATCACCGTGATCTCGAACAAGCCCTACTTCCAGTTCACACCGTCCAATCCATGGGCCGGGGTCGGCTGGCGCAAGCAGGACGAGATCACCATCGACCTTGCCCCGGTGATGGCGCGGCGGAAGATCGACTTCATCTGCGATGCGGCGGTCAAGCTGGATCCGAAGGCGAATGTCATCCACCTCGAAAGCGGCCGCGAGGTCAGCTACGACTACCTGGTGATCGCCACCGGACCCGACCTCGCCTTTGACGAGATCGAGGGCTTTGGCCCCGATAAGCACACCCATTCTGTCTGCCATATCGAACATGCGGCGGCCTCGGGCGACAAGTGGGATGCGTTCTGCGCCAACCCCGGCCCAATCGTGGTGGGCGCGGTGCAGGGGGCGTCGTGTTTCGGGCCAGCCTATGAATACGCCATGACCATCGACACCGATCTGCGCCGCCGCAAGATCCGCGACAAGGTGCCGATGACCTTCGTCACGCCGGAACCCTATATCGGCCATCTCGGCCTGGGCGGGGTGGGCGATACCAAGGGCATGCTGGAAAGCATCATGCGTGAGCGGTCGATCCGTTGGGTCACCAATGCCAAGACCGAGAAGTTCGAGGCCGACAAGGTCCATGTCGTGGAGCATGACGAGGACGGCAACCCGAAGAAGACGCATGAGATCCCCTTTGCCTATTCCATGCTGCTGCCCGCGTTCCGCGGCATCCCGGCGCTGATGGGGATTGAGGGGCTGGTCAACCCGCGCGGATTCGTCATCGTCGACGAGTATCAGCGCAACCCGGCCTATCCCAATATCTTCGGTATCGGCGTCTGCATCGCCATCGCGCCGAAGGAGCCCACCCCGGTGCCCACCGGCGTGCCCAAGACCGGCTTCATGATCGAATCCATGGTCACCGCCACGGCCCACAACATCCCGTTGGTCATGAAGGGAGAGGCGCCGCGCGAGGTGGCGACCTGGAACGCGCTCTGCCTGGCCGACTTCGGCGATGGCGGCGCGGCCTTCCTTGCGATGCCGCAGAACCCGCCGCGCAACGTCAACTGGGCGGCCAAGGGGCGGTGGGTGCACTGGGCCAAGCTGGCCTTCGAGTGGTACTTCATGCGCAAGGTGCGCCGCGGCGTGAGCGAGCCGTTCTACGAGAAGTTCATCATGCGGTTCATGAAGCTCACCAAGCTGAAGGAGGGCAAGGGCTGAGGCCGAGCCCGCTTGCGGCGGTGCAAGGTGGCGGAAAAGCGAATTCCGGCATGCCGCGTTGCGCGCGTGCCGGGAGCTGCTCCGCTTTGCAACCGCTCCCTTTCAGTCATGGTCAGCTTTGAGCCCAGAGCGGACTGGAATGTAAAGATTGCTTTTCGGCAAGCTACCCAGCAGTCTACATTATCCGTCATATGTGGGGAGCAGCCTAGATGGACTGGAACGCTCTTGCGCATCCGTGGATCGAACACGAAGACCCCATCGAAGCGGCGCATAGTCCCATAAAGGACGGTTTGCTTGGCCGTGCGGCACTTAAGGTTGGCGAGAGGGTTCTTGACATCGGTTGCGGCTCCGGCGCTCTCTCACTTGATGCCGCGGATCAAGTTGGTCCCGATGGAAGCGTGATCGCATTCGATATTGCCGAGGCCTTTATTTCTCACTTGACGGAACGTGCTAGCGACCGGGTTCATGTAAAGCCGGTTCAGGGTGATGCGCAGCACTATGATTTTTCCGGCGCCGACTGCGACGCTGTCGTATCTCTTTTTGGAACCATGTTTTTTGAGGATCCGAAAACAGCCTTCGCAAACATCTGCAAAGCACTTTCGGCAGGTGGTCGGATGGTGTTTGTCACGTGGGCAGGCCCACAGCACAATCCTTGGTTCTCGGTTCCTGGGCGCGCTTTAGCGGAGGCTCTGCCTGAGATGCCCAAGCCCGACCCGTCAGCGCCCGGTCCGTTGGCGTTCGCCAATATCGAAATGGTGACGAACCTATTGTCTGAGTCCGGCTTTCAAAATGTGTCAGCGGAGGAAGTCGACACTCACCTAACGCCGATTGGTGCCGCGGCAGACATCACCGCGATGATGCTCGCAATAGGTCCATTTCGAGGGGCAATCTCCAAGTTTGGCGAGCCGGAAGCCGAAAACGCCCTACTGGAGATCATCGAGGCAAGCATGATCGACGGTTATGGCGCCTTTGCCGCCGGGGACAGTATTAAGGTGCCTGCCCGTGTAATTTTCTACACGGCGTCGCGGGTGGCGTAGCAAAGCTCGTTTTGTCCGCATTGCGGACGTTGTTCATAAGGCTGCATTGGAGCCCCCCAGCGTCCCTGCTTGTGCCTCGGGCGCGCGCCAAACCTCACCCGTCGGTTTTCAGCGCCCCGTTCTCCCACTTACCGCTGGCCTCCTGCCCGGTGGCATAGCGCATGGTGCCCTGGCCCTGCCGCTTGCCGTTCTTGAAGGTGCCCTCGTAGATATCGCCGTTGGCATAGGTGGCCACGCCTTGGCCGCTGATCTCGCCCTCGGCCCATGCGCCCTTGTAGCGGAACCCGTCGGCCATCACGATCTCGCCCGTACCATCGCGCTGGCCATCGACGAACTGGCCGGTATAGACCGAGCCGTCGGCATAGGTCGCGGTGCCCTGGCCGTGGCGCTGGCCGTCCTGCCATTCGCCCTCGTAGCGGTAGCCGTCGGCATAGGTCATTACGCCGAAGCCGTGGTTTTTGGCGTTCTTGAACGCCCCCTTGTAGACGATCCCGTTGGCATAGGTGGCGGTGCCCTCGCCGTCGATCACCCCGGCGGTCCAGGCGCCCTCGTAGGTCGAGCCGTCGGGATAGGTGATCTTGCCCTCTCCATCGGCCAGGTCGGCGCGGAACTGCCCCTCGTAGACCGAGCCGTCGGGATAGGTCACGCGACCCTCGCCCTCGATCTGCCCGGCAACCCAGGAGCCGGTATAGAGATAGCCGTCGGCGCCGGTGAAGGTGCCCTGGCCGTGGCGGCGGTCGTCGGCGAAGGCGCCCTCGTAGGCATCGCCGTTGGCATAGGTCACCTTGCCCGTGCCCTCGCGCCGCCCGGCGACCAGATCGCCCGTATAGACGTCGCCATTGGGCTGGGTCAGCGTGCCGGTGCCACTGATCTGCCCGTCGGCCCAGGTGCCGACATAGGTCAGCCCGTCCGGCATGGTCAGCTTGCCCTCGCCGTGGCGCTGGCCGGCGACGATCGCGCCGTCATAGATGGCGCCGTCGGGGTAGGTGATCACGCCCTTTCCCTGTTTCTCGCCATCGACCCAGTCGCCCCGGTATTCGTAGCCGCCGGGGCTGGTCATCACGCCGAAACCGTTGTGCTGGGCGTTCTGGAACCCGCCCTCGTAGCGCACGCCATTGGCATAGGTGGCCACGCCCTGGCCGTTGATGACACCGTCGGACCATTCGCCCTCATAGGTGCCGCCGTCGGAAAAGGTGATCTTGCCCAGCCCGTTCGGTTTGCCCTTGGCGAACTCGCCCTCGTAGACCGAACCGTTGGGGAACCGCGCCACGCCCTGGCCGCGGATCTCGCCATCGACCCAGTCGCCGGAGTATTCGTAGCCGTTCGGCAGCCGATAGGTGCCGGTGCCGTGCTGTAGCCCGCCGCGAAAGGTGCCCTCGTAGACGCCGCCGATGTCGTCCTCGGTGGTCAGAACCTGAGAGTCCTGCGCCGACGCCGGCATCGGTGCCGTCAGCGCCAGACCGGATGCCAGCGCAAATATCGAGCCAAGATGTTTCATAAGATGTCCTGCCGCCCCCTCGTGCCGCAACGCGCCGCTGCGCCCCGCAAAGCCATTAGAAACTAGGCGAGGGTGCGGGTTCAAGCAACGTCTTTTGCGCCTCATGGCTTTCCCTCGGCACCCGATCTGGTAAACGGCTTCAAACAGCACTTGGACCGAGGGCAGGATGACCGACCGTTTCCGCGTGACGCTGGCGCAGCTGAATCCCGTCATGGGCGACCTGGAGGGCAACGCGGCCAAGGCGCGCGACGCCTGGGCGCAGGGGCGCGATGCCGGCGCCGACCTGGTGGCGCTGCCCGAGATGTTCATCGTCGGCTACAACCCGCAGGACCTGCTGCTGAAGCCGGCCTTTCAATCGGCGGCGATCGAGGCGGTGCGCAGGTTGGCGGCGGACTGCGCCGACGGCCCGGCGCTGGCCGTCGGTGGCCCCTGGATCGAGGGGACGCAGCTGTTCAACGCCTATTTCATCCTCAAGGGCGGCAAGATCGCCAGCACCGTTCTCAAGCACAACCTGCCGAACGAGATGGTGTTCGACGAGGTGCGCATCTTTGACTCCGGTCCGCTCGGCGGGCCCTATTCGGTCGGCAACACCCGGATCGGCAGCCCTATATGCGAGGATGCCTGGCACGAGGAGGTTTCCGAGACCCTGGTCGAGACCGGGGCCGAATTCCTGATCGTGCCGAACGGATCGCCTTACTATCGCGGCAAGCACGATACGCGGCTCAACCACATGGTCGCCCGCGTGGTCGATACCGGCCTGCCGGTGATCTATCTCAACATGGTGGGCGGACAGGACGACCAGGTGTTCGACGGTGCTAGCTTCGGCCTCAATCCCGGCGGTGAGCTGGCTTTCCAGATGCCGCAGTTCGACGAAGCGATTGCCCACGTCGATCTGCACCGCACCTCCGAGGGCTGGCGCATCCTGCCGGGAGAGGAGCATGTTCATGCCTCAGAGTGGGAGCAGGATTACCAGGTGATGGTGATCGCCCTGCGCGACTACATGGAAAAGACCGGGTTTTCCAAGGTCCTGCTCGGCCTATCGGGGGGCATCGATTCGGCCATCGTCGCCGCCATCGCCGCCGATGCGCTGGGCCCCGAGAACGTGCGCTGCGTGATGCTGCCCTCGGAATACACCAGCCGCGAGAGCCTGGAGGACGCCGAGGCGGTCGCCATGGCGCTGGGCTGCCATTACGACTATGTGCCGATTTCCGAAGGGCGCGCAGCGATCACCAACACGTTGGCGCCGCTGTTCGAGGGACGCGACGCGGACCTGACCGAGGAAAACATCCAGTCGCGCCTGCGCGGGCTGCTTCTGATGGCGATGTCCAACAAGTTCGGCGAGATGCTGCTGACCACCGGCAACAAGTCCGAGGTCGCGGTCGGCTATGCCACCATCTACGGCGACATGGCCGGGGGGTACAATCCGATCAAGGATCTGTACAAGACCCGCGTGTTCGAGACCTGCCGCTGGCGCAACGAGACCCACCGCGACTGGATGAAGGCCCCGGCCGGCGAGGTGATCCCGCAGCGGATCATCACCAAACCGCCAAGTGCCGAGCTGCGCCCGGACCAGAAGGACAGCAACAGCCTGCCCGAGTATGACGAGCTGGACGCGATCCTCGATATCCTGGTCGACCGCGACGGCTCGATCGCCGATTGCGTCTCTGCCGGCTTTGACAGGGCCACCGCGAAAAAGGTCGAGCATCTGCTCTACATCAGCGAATACAAACGCTTCCAGTCCGCCCCTGGCGCGCGGCTGACCAACCGGGCGTTCTGGCTTGACCGGCGCTATCCCATCGTGAACCGCTGGCGCGACCCGTCATGAGGCGGGTGCGTCGCGCTTGACTCGCGCGTTGGGTTGCCTATCACTTTTGGCACCACTGGCACTGGTTGAAAGGGCCCTGAACCTCTGCAGGAGTCCTTTTCCCGTGACCCAGATCCCCGAAATAATCCAACCCGCCCCGCGCCCGGCACCCGCACCGTCGGCGGCGCTGCTGTGGTTGGCGGTGGTGTTGATCGGGCTGTGCTGGGGATCGACCGGGCCGCTGTCAAAGCTGGCGGTCTCCACCGGGCACAGCCCGGTCGGGATCACCTTCTGGAACACCGCCATCGGCGCCACGCTGCTGACCGTCCTGCTGATCCTGCGCCGCCGCAAGCTGCCGCTGGACCGGCGCCATCTGGTGTTCTACCTCGGTTGCGGGCTGCTGGGCACCGCGCTGCCCAACAGCCTGTCCTACGGCGCCTACAGCCATCTTCCGGTCGGCATCATGGTGATGCTGATCTCGCTGGTGCCGATGATGACGCTGCTGGTCGCCTGGCCGTTCGGGATCGAGCGTCCGACGCCGCGCCGCCTGCTGGGGCTGGCGCTGGGCGCATTGGCGGTGGGCATGATCGTGCTGCCGGGCAGCAGCCTGCCCGATCCGTCGCAAACAGTCTGGCTGATCGCCCCGATTGTCGTGGCCTTGTCCTATGCCGGCGAGAATGTCTTCATCGCCAGGTCCGACATGCGCCACCTCGGCCCCTTCACCACCATGTGCGGGCTCAGTTGGGGCGCGCTGTTGCTGCTGGTGCCGACGATGGTGGTCTCCGGTGGCTGGTTCGACATTACTGCCTTCGGCCCGCCGGAGCTGGCCACCTTCGGCATCTCGTTGCTGCACCTGATGGCCTATTCCGGCTTTATCTGGCTGATCGGCCACGCCGGGCCGGTGTTCGCCGCGCAGGTGGGCTACATGGTGACCGGCACCGGGGTGCTGCTGGGTGTCGTGATCTACGGCGAGACGCATTCAGCCTGGGTCTGGGCGGCGCTCGCGGTGATGGTGTCGGGGCTGGCGCTGGTACAACCGCGCCGGCAAGAAACCTGATGCGGCCATCACCGTTGGCGCTATAGTCCGGCCATGCCCGGACCGACCCTCGATCCCGTTCAATCCGATATGCGTCTGCCTGACCGCACCGACGCGGTGGTGATCGGCGGCGGCATCATCGGGGCCTCGACCGCGCTGGAACTGGCCGAACGCGGGCTGTCGGTGCTCTTGTGCGAAAAGGGCCAGATCGGCGGTGAGCAATCGAGCCGCAACTGGGGCTGGGTGCGGCAGTCGATGCGCGACCCGCGCGAGATCCCGCTGATGCTCGAGGCGATCCGCCTCTGGGAGGGGCTGGAGGCGCGCACCGGGCGGCGCACCGGCTACCGAAAAAGCGGTATCCTCTACACCTCGAGCAGCGCCAGATCCGTTGACCAGCGCGCCCGCTGGGCCGAGAACCTCGCCCCATACCGGGCCGAGGCGCGGATGCTGTCGGGGGCGGAACTGGACGCGCTGCTGCCCGGTCACCGGATGGCGCTGAAAGGCGCGCTTTACACCCCCGGCGATGGCCGGGCCGAGCCGCAATGGGCCGCGCCCGCGATCGCGGGGGCAGCGCGGGACGCGGGGGCCGTGGTTATGACCGGGTGCGCGGTGCGCAGCCTCGACATGGTGGCGGGACGGGTTGCGGGCGTGATCACCGAGCGCGGGCGGGTGGCCTGTGACGCGGTGGTGCTGGCGGGCGGGGCATGGTCTCGGCTTCTTGCCGGTAATGCGGGGGTGCATCTGCCGCAACTCAAGGTGCTGAACACGGTGATGCGGACGACGCCGGTCGAGGGTGGGCCGGAAACCGCGCTCTGGACCGACGGGTTCGCGATGCGCAAGCGTGCCGATGGCGGCTTTACCGTGGCCTCGGGCACCGAGAACACCGTCGATCTGGTGCCCGACAGCTTTCGCCTTGCCCGCGCCTTTCTGCCGGCGCTGCGCCATGAATGGTCCAGCCTGCGGTTCCGCCTGTCCGGGCGTTGGGGCGAAGAGGCGGGGCAGGCGCGGCACTGGCGCCCCGACGAGATCACGCCATTCGAGGCCTGTCGCATCCTTGACCCGGACCCGTCGCCGCGCGCGCTGCGTGCCAGCTGGGCGGCGGCGCGGCGGGCCTTTCCTGTGCTGGAGCGGGCGGAGGTGGCGCAAAGCTGGGCCGGGCTGATCGACGTCACCCCGGATGCTATCCCGGTGATCTCGGGCGTCGACAGCGTGCCGGGTCTGCACATCGCCACCGGATTTTCCGGTCACGGCTTCGGCATCGGGCCGGGGGCCGGGCGGCTGATGGCCGATCTCGTCACCGGCGCCGTCCCGGTCGTGGACGCCTCCGCGTTTCGCCTGTCGCGGTTCACCGATGGCAGCCGGGTGCGCCCCGACCCCGGGTATTGAGGGGCGCCTGCGCGGCGCCCCCGGCGTGGAAAGACCGCCTACATCATCTGGTAGCTCACCGGCACGAAGCGGAACCCCTCGCCGCGGGTCTCGACGTAGCCGGCGGCGGGGAAGGGCATGTGATAGCCGATCATCGGCACCCGGTCGGCGGCCAGCATCCCCAGCACCTTGCGGCGCGCGGCGGTGGCGGCGGCTTTGTCCATGTCGAATTGCACCTCCCACTCGGGGTGGGCGAAGCACCAGACGTAGTGGTTGGCGAGATCGGCGGCCAGCACCAGCCGCTCCCCCGCGCTATCCAGGTGGAACGACATATGCCCCGGCGTGTGGCCGAAGCTGGCCAGCGCGGTGATGCCCGGCACCACCTCGGCCCCGTCCTCGACAAAGGTCATCTTCTCGGCCAGCGGTGTGACGTTGCTGGCCACCAGGTCGCCGACCCGGTTGCCGGCCTCCATCCTGGCCCAGAAATCGTATTCCACCCGGCCGGTGACATAGCGCGCGTTGGCAAAGGTCGGCGCGCCGTCGGTCATCATCCCGCCGATGTGGTCGGGGTGCATGTGGGTCAGCACCACAACGTCGATCTGGTCGGGGGTGACCCCGGCCTCGGCCAACGCCCGGGCGATGCCGCCCTGTCCCAGCCCGGTGTCGAACAGGATCTTCTGCCCGCCGACCTTGACAAGGGAAGGGGTGAAATAAAACTGTGCCATGTTGGCGGGAATGAAATTCTCGGCCGATACCTTGGCAAACTCCTCATCGCTGGCACCACCGCCAAAGATCGCCTGGGCGCCCTCGCGCGGCAGGCTGCCGTCCAGAAGCGTGGTCACCGACATCTCGCCCAGTGAAAAGGCCCGCGCGTGCGGCATCGCGGGTTTGCCGGCGTGGGAGTCGGCGGCAACACGGGTGGCCGCACTGGCAGCCAGCGGAAGGGCGGCGGCCCCGGTCAGGGCGGCGCGACGGGTCAGTCTGATGGTCATGAAACGGCTCCTTGTTGAAATCTCCCGAACAAAATAGCGCGAAAGCCGGGCAAGACCTGTGCAAATCCGCACGCGAAATTGTGTGAAATTGCATAAGGGCAGGTATGGGCGCCCTATCCCAGCCGGGCGCTGGCAACTGGACAATTCCGCGCCCCTGTGACAAACGCGCGGCAACAGGAGACGCCCCCATGACAACCACCCGTTTCGCCCCGTCGCCCACCGGCTATATCCATGTCGGAAACCTGCGCACCGCGCTGATGAACTTCCTGATCGCCCGCAAGGCTGGCGGCACCTTCATCCTGCGCATCGACGACACCGACCAGGAACGCTCCAAGCAGGAATACATCGACGGAATCCAGCAGGATCTGGAATGGCTGGGCATTACCTGGGACCGGATCGAATACCAGTCCAGGCGCCTTGACCGTTATGCCGAGGCCGCCGACAAGCTGCGCGAGCTGGGTCGCTTCTACGAGGCGTTCGAGACGCCGACCGAGCTGGACCTCAAGCGCAAGAAGCAGCTCAACATGGGCAAGCCGCCGGTCTATGACCGCGCCGCGCTGTCGCTGTCCGATGCCGAGAAGGAGGCGCTGCGCGCCGAACGCGGCAACGGGGTCTGGCGTTTCAAGCTGGATCACCAGCGGATCGAATGGACCGACGGCATCCTCGGCGATATCTCCATCGACGCCGCCAGCGTCAGCGACCCGGTGCTGATCCGGGGCGACGGGCAGGTGTTGTACACCATCGCCTCGGTGGTGGACGATACCGAGATGGGGGTGACCGACGTGGTGCGCGGATCGGACCACGTGACCAACACCGCCACCCAGATCCAGATCATCAAGGCGCTGGGCGGCACCGTGCCCAACTTTGCCCACCACAGCCTGCTGACCGGCCCGCAGGGCGAGGCGCTGTCGAAACGGCTGGGGACGCTCAGCCTGCGCGATCTGCGCGACCAGGGGGTCCAGCCGATGGCGCTGCTGTCGCTGATGGCGCGGCTCGGCTCCTCCGACCCGGTGGAATTGCGCAGCGACATCGCCGAGCTGATCGAGGGATTCGACATCGCCCGCTTCGGCGCGGCCCCGACCAAGTTCGACGAGAACGACCTGTTCCCGCTGACCGCGCGGTATCTGCAATCGCTGCCGCTCTCGGCGGTGAAGGACAGTGTCGCGGCGGCGGGTGTGCCCGAGGATCTGGCCG
>Ga0209692_10002743_pt1 | contig 18348 bp, 16 predicted proteins | sample tdDd472_FD_187129 | JGI IMG/M metagenome (GOLD analysis project Ga0209692, IMG submission 187129) | Marine sediment microbial communities from the Atlantic coast under amendment with organic carbon and nitrate - tdDd47.2 (SPAdes)... | ecosystem: Environmental > Aquatic > Marine > Coastal >...
TTTATTTATTAAAGCTACATTTTCGTCAGATGTTGTAAGTTTTCTATCTTTTGATATACCTGAACATCCTATAAAGCATTTATCAAAATGCATTGTAGCAACTTGATCTATAGCCATAGGTCCTGATAAAACAGCAATATCATTTATAATTCTGCCGCCTAAAATTATAGCATCTATTTTATTTTTAATTATTTCATTAACATGGAACGCACCATTAGTAACAACAGTTATTCCTCTGCCGCCTAAATGACTAATCATTGCATTCTCTGTAGTTCCTGGGCCAACAAAAATAAACTCACCGTCATTAACCAAAGTAGCTGCATATCTACCAATTAGTTCTTTTTCTTCTTTATTGATGTTTACTCTTTCATCTAATGGTTTCTCACCAGCATTAATCCTTATTTTTGCAGCGCCACCTGTAAGCAAGTCAATCTGACCTTCCTCACTTAAGGTTTTCAAATCCCTTCTAATTGTTGCATCGGAAACGTTAATTTCCTTAACAAGTTCATCAAGATACACGATATCTTTTTGATGCAGTAATTCCAGAATTTTGTTTCTTCTAATGTACGGTATCACTATAATCACCTTACCTTAATCAATTTCTTGTCAGCTAAATTCCATTTCCCTAACTCTTGAAGGATCTATCATATTAAGCCACCTTATCTCTTCTTTAGTTGGCTCTTCCATATGTTCAACCTTTTCATATTTTACCATAAACCCTGTGTTTTTTAAAACATCTTCCAATGTAACATCAGGCATTAGTTTATCCAAATAAATCTCGCCATTTTTCATCTTGAAAATGCATAGTGGAGTAACAATTGCATGCAAATTACCCTTTGTAGTAATGAAGTCGCATTTTTCCACAAATGTACGTTTATCATGCTTTGTTCTCCAGATAATAGGCTTCTTTGCAGTTGGAATAAGAACCGCTGACCCTGCACCTCCTGGAAGCCTTACTTTTGGCTTTTTATAGTCACCTATTACGCTTGCATTCACATTACCTTTGTTATCAAACTGTATACCTGATAAGAATGCTACATCCAACTTTCCTCTCATAGACAAATCAAATACTTCACTTAAAGGAAAATATGAATTTGCTCCCTCTAATAAATCAGAGCCTGCTGTTGATGTTCTTTCATACTTTGGCATATTGCCATTTACACCACCTGGAATGTTAACATATATCAAATTCTTAGCATGAGTTTTTCTAGCTAAATTTATAGCACACATAGGTATAGGTGATGAAACTCCGTGAAAAACTGTTTCATTATCCACTAACATTCTTGATATAGCAACTGTCATGTAATCAGCTTTAGTGAACATACCTATCTCCTCATTCCTGCATAGTCTCTTATCTCAAGAGCTTTTAAATATTTCGTAAGATCGTCTAAATTCCTTATGTTTAAGTATGACTTCATATTTGAATCATTCACGCCATATTTTTTGTAGCACGCATTCGGAAATGCCCCTTGTGGAGATACAACAATCTCATCAACTAACAATTGAGGAATATCTACCTGTGTTGGATCATTTTTAAATTTATTTTCCAAAACTAACTGCTCTGTCACAATTATCACTTTCTTAGAAGCCCTAGACATAAGCACATCATCATATTTTGCACCTAATATCTTTGCATTACCATGTTTGTCACACTCCTGTACGTGTATTACACACACATCAGGTTCTATAGCTTTTACAGTTGTATATCTATTTTGTGTAAATGGACACACCACTTCTTTAAAGTAATCATTAGCTTCTATTAAATCAGAACCTACAAGCCCTTTTACAGGCATAAATGATACACCGATTGAAGCAGCTCTAAGTGCAGAAATCACTGTATAGCATGCATGCTCATTAGCCTTTATTCTGCCTTCTTGAACAGCTTTTCTATAGTTATTTGCAAGTCCATATTTGGTTTCGTAGCTTACAAACCCTGCATCAACAGATGTTGCACATCCACCTAAGCTTAGCATATCTACATCCATACCACCGGCTGTTTTTATAACATGCAGATTACGCTTTTGCTGTCTGACAATCTCCCTAACAAAGCTCATAGGTGCTCGATTTAACGTATTGCCGCCAAATCCAATTGTAGAATTATTTTGTATTTGCTCTACAGCTTTTTTTATGTCTATTATTTTACTCATAAATCCCTACTTTGCCTGATTAGCTGCAATGTGCATAGCGTCCCATACTCCAGAAAATGGAGGAGAATAGCCAAAGTCCAGCATTGCAAATTCATCTGTTGTCATTCCTGTGTGTATTGCCACAGCAAACACATCTATTCTAATAGCACAGTCTTTTTCTCCAACAATTTGTGCCCCTAATATCATTTTTGTTTTCTTATCATATACAAGCTTAATAGTAATCTTGCTTGAATCAGGATAGTACACTGCATGATTTAATGAAGTAATGGTAACAGCTTTATAATCAAAGTTACTTAATATTGCCTCAGCTTCTGATATGCCTGTCTTAGCCCCTTCCATATCACAAACTTTTATCATAGATGTTCCTAGTGAACTATCAAATTTAGAATTTTTCCCAAGTACTACTTCACCTGCAATGCGTCCTTGCTTATTTGCATTTGTGCCTAAAGGAATGTATCTGTTTAAATCATCCAATACCTTATGATATACTGAGCTACAATCTCCAGCTGCATAGATGTCTTTTATGGACGTTTGCATGTGTTTATCCACTTTAATTGCACCATTTGTTAGTAACTCAATACCTGTAGACTTCAAAAAGTCTGTATTCGGCTTTACTCCTACACACATAATTACACAGTCTGCTACGTATCTGTTTTTATCTGTAATAACCTTTTGTACACGACTACTACCTTCAAAAGATACAACTTTTTCAGATAACCTTACATCAACATAATTTCTTTTCAACTCATCTTGAAGCTGTGCAACTACATCCTTATCAAAATTCGGTAGAATTTGATTCTTAAATTCAATAAGAGTAACTTCCTTATTAATTTCTCTCATCGCTTCACACAGCTCTACCCCAATAAACCCAGCGCCGACTATAATAACATTTTTTATATTTTTATCTTGTAACTTTTCCCTTAGTATACGTCCATCATTAAGTGATGAAAGAACAAAAACTCCTTCTAAGCCGATATTCTTTATAGGAGGAAGAATTGGCGATGCACCTGTAGTAATTACAAGCTTATCATAACAATCAGCAAAGACTTGCCCAGTAACATTGTCTTTTACAGTAACAGTTTTTGTTCCCTCATCCACTGCAATTACTTCATTTTGCAGCTTTATATTAATGTCCATTTTTTCGAAATCTTCTTTTTTTCTAACAACTAAAGTTTCAGGAGAATCAATAACCCCACTTATCATATAAGGCATACCACAAGCACCGTATGAAATATCACTACCCCTTTCATACACCGTAACTTGTGAGCTATAATCTAGTCTTTTTATTTTGCTTGCTGCACTCATTCCAGCAGCAACTCCTCCAATTACTATAACTTTCACTTTATAAATCCTTTAAATTAATGTTTTTATATATGTTTTCTATTGCAAGCTCAGGAGTAATCTCCCCTAAGTATGCAGAATAGATTTCTTTTGTTGCGCTTCCTATTAAATCACCAGTGTTTTCCAAGCTAACTAGTGGCTTTGCACTCTCAACCATTTTTATTAAAGCTTTATACCAAGGATGATTTCCATCATCATTTGCATAAGTAGATTTCCTTATTGGATTTCCAGAAAAGTCTCCTACTTTTTCATCCATTTCTTTGCTTGTTATATATTCAAAGAATTCCATAGCCAGTTCTTCTTTTTCACACAATCTATTTATTGCAAAGGACCAGCTAACATTCCATGAAGTATCAAAATAAGCAAATGCTATATCTTCACGTTCTACACAATCTTTATTCATTACTTGCCCTAGCTGTCCTCCCCAAGTAATTCCCATTGCGCATCTTCCTTTTTGTATATCTTCCAATACTTCCATATTGCCATTGTTTTCAACATCTTCTACACAATATTCTTTCATTGAAATATAGTCTTTTAGTGCATTTACTCCATGCTCATTGTTAAAAGCCATCATTCCATTTTCATCAAAGGCTTCACATCCTCTGTTTCTTAGGTATGGCAAAAAGTCGAGGAATATCTCTGATGCATGTGCCTTTTGTGTAAATGCATTCTCATTGCCTTTATTTTCTTTTACAGCATTTATCATTTGACTTATCGTAATTTTCTCATCAAACGTTTGTTGTGTTTTTCTCTTTCTATAAACAAACATATGACCATCGCAAAACAGTGGCACTAGATAGATTTTGTCGTTGATTATACATTCATTTCTTATGCTTGATAATATGTCTTCGTAATCATATTCTTTTGAAAAGCTATTGACTATCGGTGTTAAATAATTGTTTTTAACAAAATCCTTTAGCCATAGATGTCCAGCTACCATAACAATATCATACTTATATTCTTCAAAAGAATTAAGTAAACAAGAGTAATACTCAGCCCAAGGTTTAATGTCGAATATTAATTTAATTCCAGTCTTTTCTTCAAAGTTTAAAAATATTTTTTTCTCTTCTTTTAAGAATACAACTGCTGGATCTGCAACTGCTAAAACTTTTAATTCTTTCATAATTCATCCATTACTTTCTGGTTCACAATAGCACTTATAAATTTGACCACTATTACAACACTAAAAGTATTGCTTTCGTTACTATTGCGCTATTACTTTATATGCTAAGTCTAAAATTCTTTCAAACTTCCATTCATTACTTGCTGAGTCACAAAAAGAAATTAATCCTTGTTCTTAATTATTTCTACTCTGTCATTGTTACTAATGCCAAATGCACTTGCATCATCCGTGTCAATATGCATTTCAAAAAAATAGTTTGGTGATACTCTACAGCAAACATTGTCAAATACACCGCCTTTTTCTCCACATACTTTTACTGATACAACTTGATTGTCTTTCAACCCAACACGTTCAGCATCCCTAGGAGTTAAGTGTATATGTCTGTTTGCTATTATCAATCCTTGTTTTAGGTCTACTTTGTCTTTTGGTCCAACTATAGTAATAGGTGAAGAACCATCTAGCTTGCCCGAACCCCTTACCGGTGGGTTAGCCCTTAGTTTTCTTGCATCACTACTTGAAATCTCAACCTGTGTTTGCTTTCTTATAGGTCCAAGAATCCTTACTTTTTTAATACTTCTATCATTAAAGTAAATATCCACAACTTCTTTACATGCATATTCGCCAGGTTGATTAAGATCCTTAATCTTATTTAGCTTATATCCATATCCAAATAATGTGTCCATATCACTTTTAGATAGATGGATGTGCCGGTTGGATACGCCAACTGGCACATCGTAAGAATTCGATATTGTAGCACCTGCATTCTTTAGCTCTTCTAAAACCAAAGAAGTTATTAGATTTATCGCTCTTTCATCTGTATTCATAGTTTCATTTATTCCTTAATTGCTATTAAAAGGTTTAAATAACAGTATTAGCTATTATTTTTCTACCCTATAGTCCTAGATTAAAAATTAATCCAAACTTTATTTAATAGCTGGTATAATGTTTGATACAGAACTGTGTGGTCTTGGGATTACATGAACTGATACTAATTCACCAACATTAGTTGCTGAAATGCTACCAGCTTCTGTAGCTGCTTTAACTGCGCCTACATCACCCTTAACGATAACTGTAACAAGTCCTGAACCTATCTTTTCCATGCTTACAAGTTCTACATTAGCTGCTTTAACCATGCTATCTGCTGCCTCGATTGCGCCTACTAAACCTCTTGTTTCAATCATGCCTATTGCACTGCCCATTTTGATTACCTCCAAATTATTGTTAATTGTTCCTTGTTGTTCTTTATGTACAGTTTCCATATGCTTTTTCAAATTACTTTGCCTTGCATACTCTTTGCCGCATATGTTACATTTGACCATAAAAAACCTCCATTAGTTAAGTATAAGGTTATTTGATACTACTTTGATTAAATAATTCTAAATCCATCAACTAGAGTACAATGTCTTGCTCTAGTAAATGTTCTAGATGTCGTAATACCTTCCCCTGTTGGCCCAGCTATCGTAAAGCTGGCCGTACCTTCGCTTCCTATTCCCAGTCCTGCAATAGATGGGGCATTTTTAACAAAAATCGTTGTATTAATCTTCTTCGCAAATTTTGTTAAATTCCTTACATTCAGTGAATGCATTATAGCCGTATGTCTATTGCCATGCTCTGCTAACACCGCCAAATCTATAGCCTCATCTACATTATCAACTCTAACTATAGCCAGTATTGGCATCAACAGCTCTTTTTGTACAAATGGGTGGTCAAAGCCTGTTTCAGTAATTATGCATTTTGGTTTTCCACTGTATGGGATACCTGCTGCATCTAAATATTTATACGGATCTTGTCCTACCCACTTTTTGTTTAACACATATTTTGTTTTTCCATTACTATCAACACCTTGCTGTGTCATAATAACGTTCTTTATTTTCTCTGCATCAGAGCTATTTACAAGTAATGCTCCTTCTTTTTGCATCAGAGAAATCAATTGATTAGCAACACTGTCTACTACAAAGACTTCTTTTTCTAATATACATACAATGTTATTGTCAAAGGAGTGCCCTGTAATAATGTCTTTAGCTGCCTTTTCTATTATTGCTGTTTCATCAACTACAACCGGTGGATTTCCTGCACCTGCACCTATAGCTTTCTTTCCTGATCTCAATAGTGCAGATACTAGTCCTGGTCCTCCAGTCCCAACCAATAAATTAATCTTAGGACTTGATGACATTTCATTTAAAGATTCCATTGATGGGTTCTTAACCATAGTTATGATGTTCTTTGGGCCTCCGAGGCTTATAACTATTTCATTTATCTTCCTTATAACATATTCACATACATTTTTTGAAGATGGGTGAACGTTAAATACTACTGTGTTACCTGCAGCTACCATATTAATGCTATTTGCAATTACCGTCTCCGAAGGGTTAGTAACAGGTGTAGTTGCCCCTATAACACCAAATGGTGCCATCTCTATTATGGATAGTCCAGTATCCCCTGAGCTTGCTTTGGTTTCTAATACTTCTGTACCATATGAACGAGCTGCTAATTCGTGTTTAAGGATTTTATCATGGTAGTTACCAAGATTAGTTTCATCCACAACCATTTGTGCTAACTTGTTCTTTTCATCCAAAGTAAACTTTTTAATTCCATCAACAAACTTTTGTCTATCTTCCATTGTATAGTCAGCTGAAAGTGTTAGATATGCAGAATGTGCTGCATCAATAGCATCTTTCATCTTGTCAAATACTCCTGATTCACCAAAGTTGTTTACTACTGTGTTTTCACTAGGAGTCTCACTTTGTGCCATAGTTTTTTTAACTATACTTCTTACAATATTTTCAACATCTTTTTGAGAAAATTCCATATTTATCACCTCTTTTCAAGATGCTGCATCACTCTTTTTGTGATTTCTTCAACCAGCGTTTGTTCATCAGATTTTGTTATGCCAGATCTATTTACATCGCATGGAGGTGCACCACCAGTTGTAACCCCCCAGCTCTCTCTGATATTTACCAATTCATTTACTTCGCTACAATCTAGTTCCTTTGCACCACCTATTAGCTCTAGATTATGCAATATCTTTGAATAGTGCTCTGCAGATTCCATCCTGAAAAATGCTTGCTGCAAATCTTCACCCCATGTCAATAGTCCATGATTTGCAAGTAAAACTGCATTATAATCAAGAACATATCCACTTATTGATTGTGGTACTTCATCTGTCCCTGGCTTTGCATATTCTGCAACTGGCACAACACCAAGTGTCATAATTGCTTCTGACAGAATTGGTCTATCTAGTGGTTTTCTAGCTACAGCAAAAGCTGTGCTCATTGGTGGATGTGCGTGAACAACTGCTTTAAGCTTATGACATTTGTTATAAACTTCTATATGCATCTTAACTTCACTAGATGGTTTTGCACCATGTGATAGTATTTCACCAGACAGTCTCATCTTTACTAAATCATCTGGCTTCATCCCACCCTTGCTTACACCCGTTGGTGTAACAATAATAATATCTTCTGATATTTTAGCTGAGATGTTTCCATCATTAGCTGCTACAAATCCTTTATCATACAACTTTTGACCGTATTCACATATCTCTTTTCTAACTTGAATTTCACTAACAAAAGTTTTTTTCATTTTTCCGTCCATTCCTTTTTATACATCTGCCTATAGCAGATGAAAACAATTATTAAAGAACAACATTTTTCTTACAGTATTTTATTGAATAATGAGAGAAAAATATGATTTATATGAAAGCAACATACTATCATTTGATAATGCAATTGCTTTCACTATTGTTCCTTAATTCTTTACTGTGCTAAGTCTTAAATTCTTTTAGACTTTCTCACTTGCTTTAGTCATTAAATAGTTTTGCAATGTTTTCTTTAAAAGGTGGATAAACAATACCTTTTTCAGTAATAATTGCAGTAATGTATTTAGCAGGAGTAACATCGAATGCAGGGTTATAAGCTTTGCAGCTAGCTGGTGCTGTTCTTCTTCCAAATCCATTTCCTATTTCATCTGGATCACGAAGTTCTATTTCAATGTCTTTACCTGTTTCTGTTTCCATATCAATAGTTGATGTTGGTCCTAAGAAATATACAGGTATTCCAAATTCTTTTGCTAAAATAGCAACACCGAAAGTGCCTATTTTATTTGCCGCGTCACCGTTTGCTGCTACTCTGTCACAGCCTACTAATACAGCGTCAATTTTGCCTTCTCTCATAACAGTAGCTGCCATGTTATCGCAAATAACTGTTACATCTAGACCTGCTTTATCCAATTCCCAAGCTGTTAGTCTTGAACCTTGTAGTAGTGGTCTAGTTTCATCAGAGAATATTTTAAAATCATAGCCTTTTTCATCACCTAAATACATAGGTGCTAATGCTGTGCCGTATCCTGATGTTGCAATACCACCAGCATTACAGTGAGTCAATAGACCCATGCCAGGCTTAAGTAATTCTAGTCCATATTTACCAATAGCCATTCCCATACGTTGGTCTTCAGCTAATATCTCTTCACTCTCTTCTAGCAGTATTTGCTTTACTTCTTCCACAGATTTATCCATGTTAGCTTCAAAGCAAGTATTCATTCTGTTCAATGCCCAGAACAAGTTTACCGCTGTTGGTCTTGATGTTGCAAGATATTCAATTGCCTTGTCAAAATCAGCTTTCACACCTTCAGTAGTATCTGCGTCTGATTGTAGTGCTGCAAGGTATGCTGCAAATCCTGCTGCAACACCTATTGCAGGTGCTCCACGCACACAAAGCTTCTTAATTGCTAACCATATATCTTCCATAGCTTCTAATTCCAGATATTTTTCTTCAACTGGAAGTAAAGTCTGATCAAGAAGTATAAGTTTATTTTTTTCTTCGTTTAAATAAGCTGGTACAACAGTTTTCATATTCCAATTCTCCTATACAAATTTTTCAATTACTTTCAAGTAATCTTTTCCTGTAACTATTTTTGATCTAGATTTAATTAGCTCTTTTGCCATCAAAATATTAGTTTGCTTAGCCCACTTGCGTTTTTCATCATCTTCAATGCAGTCTAGATCTTTAACATGTGCAAATCCAACTGTGCGTCTTACCATTTCACAGCCAGTAACTCCTGCTGTTCCAACCAATATTTCATTTAAATACCATTTGTCAAATCCATCAACTTTCGCCATTTCATCAGTTGCTGATTCTTTAAAAGCTTTCAAGAATTTATCTGCAAACATATCTATGCAGTCTACGATTGCGCTTTCTAACCATTTTTCATGAGCAACTTTTTCGTCTGAATCTTCACGAGTCTTTGTGTAAAGATAATTCATAATTAAGTTAGCGATAAGTGCACCTACGTCATATGCTATAGGTCCGTAGAAAGCGAACTCTGGATCGATGACTTTTGTATTGTCTTGGTTAACAAATATTGAGCCAGTATGTAAGTCACCATGTAATAGGCTTTGAGCATTGTTCATAAATTCAAATTTCAACTTAGCAACTTCTAGCTTTAGCTCTTCATCACCCTCTAGTTGTTCTTTATGGAAGTCAACCATAAAGTCTTCCATACTGTTTCTTTCATACGTTCCAAATGGTTCTGTATATACTAATTCTTCTGTTATTTCACAAAGTTCTGGATTGATAAAATCTTTTACCATTTCCTTTTTCTCTTTATGTTCAACAACTACATCTGTAGTCAGAAGTAAAGTCTTCACCATAAAGTCAGTTACCTGATCTGCGAATTTTGGATAATTTACTAAGTCCAAGACACCAGTTCTCATGATTACGTAATCTTTTAGATCTTCCATAATCATGCAGCACATTTCACCATCATAGCAGTATATTTCAGGAACTAGACCATCAGTTAAATCGTATTCAATCTTTAATATCTTGCTTTCGATTTCACCACGACCAATATCTAGTGGCCATGATTCACCTGCTGCTCGAACATAAGGTAATGCTTGTTTAATGATTACGCTTTTTGATGAGTTATTATCAATTAGTCTGAATACTAAATTTAAGTTACCATCACCAATTTCTTGGCTAACTATATCTGCATTATCATCAAAGTAATCAAGTTTTGATTTTAGATAGTCGATTACAGTATCATTATTCAATTCATAATAATTTTTAAGCTCTTTCATTATCGAGTTCCTTTCTTTTTGTAATATGTTAAGCTAAGTGCAAATATCAAAACTATACCTTTTACTATGTCTTGAGAATAATAAGGGAAGTCCATCATAATTAGTCCGTTTAATAATATTCCCATCAATAGTGCACCAAGTAAGGTACCTAATGAGTTTGGTTTACCTATTCCAAGTACTGAATATCCTATATAAGCTGCTGCAACTGAGTCCATCAAATATGTTGCACCTGCATCTACTTCACCAGAGCCTAGTCTTGCACCTAATATTAGTCCACCCATTGATGCTATTAGTCCTGATAATACATATGCTAGCCATCTATATTTCTTTACAGGTACACCTGAAAGTCTTGCTGCTTCTGCATTGCCACCTGTCATGTATAGATGACGACCATACTTTGTATAGTTTAAGAATATGTGTACCACTGCAGCGACAAAGAGCATTATTATAATTGGCACGGGTATCGTTATATCCTTAGCTGCATTTAATACAATCTCACCCTGCCCTATAAATAAGAAAGCATCTTTCATCAATCCTTCTGCTATTCCACCCATATTTGGAAGTGGCATATAGTTGTAGATAGCACTTCCGTCCTGGAATGTAATTGAGATACCTGTTAACACGAACATCATTGACAGTGTTGTTAACATATCTGATATTCCAATCTTAATAATTAGGAATGCATTAACACTACCAATTAATACACCAACAAGTAAAGGAATAAGTATTGCAGGCAAAGCAGGCATATTCCATATAACCATCATCTTTGCAGCAATAACTGATGCAAATCCAGCTGTTGCTCCAACCGATAGGTCAAAACCATTAACTGTTAGGGATATTGTTATTGCCAATGCTATCATTGCAACGATAGAAACTGATCTAAATATATTGGTCATGTTCTTTAAACTCATGAAGTTATCAAGAGTTGTTGCAAAGAACACAATTACCAATGCAGTTACTACTAAAGTTCCGTACTTGTATAAGAAGTCAAATATGTCGAAATTTATTTTAGTTTTTGTACTATTTTTTTTCATTTTATTTACCACCTGTTGAATAATATAATAATTCGTCTTCGCTTGTTTGACTTGTTATTAATTCTTTTGATACTTGTCCGTTATACATTACATATACTCTATCTGTTAGTCCCAATATTTCTGGGAACTCACATGTTGCATAGATAACGCTTTTCCCTTCCTTCATTAGGTTATTAATTAATTGATATATTTCTGCTTTTGACCCAACGTCTACTCCCTTTGTTGGCTCATCAAAAATGTATATCTGTGCATCGGAAATTATCCATTTACCAATCGCTACTTTTTGTTGGTTTCCTCCGGATAAATTTGCGACTACTTGCTTTTCTGAAGGTGTCTTTACTCCAACATTCTCTATAGCTTGCTTTGCTTTGCTTTTAATATCGCTTCTTTTCATAAATGAATTTTTGCAATACTTAGGTAAAGTCGGCAAAGTTATATTTGTTTCGATGCTTTCCTGTACTAATATACCTTCTTTTCTTCTTTCCTCTGGAACAAATGCCAAGCCAGCCCTTAAAGCTTTTTGAGGTGTTTTAGGTGTAATATCTTTATCATTCAAAAGTATTTCACCATGATATATCTCTTCCGCGCCAAACAAAAGCTTACACAATTCTGTTTTTCCTGCTCCTACTAATCCTGCAAGACCTACTACTTCTCCACGCTTTGCATGAATGTTAATATCTTTAATTCCGCCAGAACCGCTTAGGTCTTTTGTTTCAAAAACTTTGTCCCCTACTTCTACATGATCCTTTGGATAATTGTTTTCTAATTTTCTTCCTAACATCTTTTCGACTACAGATTCTATAGTCATATCTTTGGCTTCATATGTGCCAACTAACTCACCATCTTTTAAGACGGTTATGGTTTCGCAGATTTCAAACACTTCATCCAGTCTATGGGAAATAAATACAACGCTAACTCCCTGTTTTTGTAATCTTCTTACTATTTCAAATAGTTTCTTTGTTTCTTCAGTACTTAGTGGTGCTGTAGGTTCATCTAAGATTAGATACTTTGCTTTTTCAGAAAATGCCCTTCCAATAAGGACCATTTGCTTTTCAGCCAAGCTTAATTCACTAGCTCTTTTAGTAACGTCTAAGTTAACTTTTAAAGTATCTAGTATTTCTTTAGCTCTTTTATTTATTGCTTTCCAGTCAAGAAATACTTTTGTCTTTTTATCAATAATATGGCTCATCATAATGTTTTCCGCTACTGATAAATATGGTATTAGTGCAGTGTCTACTTCTTGGAAAACAATAACGATTCTATTTTCACTTGCATCTTTAGGAGAGCGTAGCTCAATCTTTTTTGAGTCTAAGTATATATCACCTGTATAGTCGGAATATACTCCTCTCAGCACTTTCATAAGTGTGCTTTTGCCAGCTCCATTAGCACCAACAAGAGCATGAATTTCGCCTTCCTTAATATCGAAATTAACTCCCTTTAATGCTTTTACTCCAGGAAACTCTTTTGAAATATTCCTCATTTCCAATTTACTCATTGGCTTCTCCTTTAACAACATATAATATATTGCTGTCGTCCTTATAGTGAATATTATATTTGTTGCACAACTTTTTAACAAAAAAGGTAAAATAAGAATTCGAAATAAATCTTATTCATATTTTACCTATTAAGTTCATTTGGTTTTCGTTAATTTAATGTATTATTTTTCTAAGTCTAGCATCCAGTCTTCTAGGAATGCATCAGATGATGCCCAGTTTGGATAGTAGTCAGATAAATCTTCCATAGTAACGCGTTTTTCATCTGCTGATGGTAGATCGTCAACGTGTACCAAGATTGGATCCATTGAATAATATCTTGGGATTGTTTCGCCAGCGATAGCTTTTAGAGCTAAACGAATTTGAATGTGACCAACTACTGCTGGGTTAACTGCTGCTGAAGATCTCCAGATTTCTGGATGGTCTTGCATCATAGCTAAGTCTTGGTCAGAAATATCAACAGAATATAGAGGGATAGTTTCGCCTGATGCTACGATTGCATTGTAGAAACCTTTTGCATATTCATCCCATACTGCATATACAGCATCAATTGGTTCTGTTGTTGTTGTTAAGATTGTTTCCAAAGCTGATTGAGCTTTTGGCATTGGGTTATCTGTACCCAAGTCAATTGTATTGATAACTTTTAGGTTAGTGTATGTTTGAAGAATTCCACCTTCCCAAATTCTATGTCTCTTGTCTGTTGGTGGTACGTTTGCAACTCTGTTATAAACAACATTGCCTTGTCCATCAAGTTCTTGAACTAGAGACATTTGTGATAGTAAGCCCATCATTAGGTCATATTGGTCAAGACTAACTAATTTGCCATTAGCAACGTCTGCTGGAACTGCAAAATCATTATCGAATACTATTACTGGAATACCAGCTTCTAATGCTTTTGTTACTGATGGTAATAATGCATCTGCTTTACCATGAGAAATTAGAATAGCATCCATCTTGTTAGTTATAGCATTTTCGATGCCCTCAGCCATTTTTGTTAAGTCATTGTCTGCATCAACAACGCTTAATTCAATTCCGAATCTTTCAGCTTCTGCTTTAGTTCCGTTAATGTGCATGATCATGTGAGTACCTGTGCCCCACTCTTTAATCAATGCCATTTTTAATCCTGTAGGTACAGGTGAATCTCCTGTGTTTTCTGATGTTTCAGATCCTTCTTCAACTTCTGCTACTGCTTCGTTATTTGTTTCAGCTGGTTCTTCTGGTGTATCTGTAGTTTGACCACATGCTGCAAAAGATAATACCATTACTAAAACGATAACTAGTGTAAGTAATCTCTTCATGAAAGTTCTCCTTTAAATTTATTGCTTTTTTAAGCAACTTCATTCTAGCACCCGTTTTAAAAATTGTCAACTATTTTCATATATTTTCATATATTTTCTTTATAATTAGAATTAATGTGATATTATTTGGTATTATTAGTGTTTGAATGGTATATTTTCAAATTCTATCATAGGTATAATAGACTGAAATTTGCAGATATTTTCAAGTATAATGCATTTAATGATACTTATGTATAATTTTGTTAACTACTATAATCGGGAAATACATTTTTAATATATTTTATATGTTAATTTCGATAATTATCTATAAAAAATACCTCAAACTTACTAATATATTAGTAAGTTTGAGGTAAACTTGCAATAATAATCTTTTGCCAATTTAATACATATAGTAATATAGTCTCTTAATTTAATCTTTAAGCCAAATATCACGTGCTTTATTATTTTATCCTTAACTAAGTTTAAAAGAGATAAATAGCATCAACACGCAGTAACAAACACTAAATAATAAAAATAGTAAAACACAGAAACGATATTAAGCAAATAATAATACTAACTGCTACTATATTATTGCTTAGTTCAAATTCATCTTTTTCACAATACTCACTAGCTACTACATGTATACTTAGGTTTGGAGGTAATATTAGAAAAATGAAAAAAGCATAATCAAACAGCTGATCATTAATAATTCTATCAAGAATAAAGATCTTAGCTGCATACCCAAATGTGAAGACAACTAAAACCCTTACAAATACAAATTTGACTGCTTTTTTAAGATAATGCTTTTTTATTACCAATCCATATCCTACTATGACTAATAGAAGAGGTGATACTACACTAGATAATGAATCTACACTGTCGTATACTCCTTTCAAAATAAAGTTCTTTTGTATCAAGACATCTACATTAAGTATATTTAAAACAACTCCCAAAAGCACACATAATATCAAAGGTGTTGTTATAACCTTGTAAACTGATCTCAAGCTAATCTTCTCATTATTAAACTCAAACCTTAAAATGGAAACCAGAAAAATCCACACAAACAATTCTTGAGCAATTCCTAAGATCGATATTGCTCCAAGACTGCTTTCACCAAAAACACCCTGAAAAAGTGGAACTGCTAATAACCCGAACGCAAAACTTGTAGTTACATATGGCAGCAATCTGTAGTTAAAAATCTTTAAGCTAAATAATAACTTCCCAGCAATATAGGAAATAAAAAAGAAAACCATCATTGTAAATACTACCCAAATGTACTCTTTTTTAAATTCCATAGTTAAAAATATTTTAAACAAGAGAAGCGGAACAGCAATCTTTATTACTATGTCTCTAATCCCTTGCATGCTTTTTGATTCTATTATCTTACCTTCTCTAATATAATATCCAAATAATATTAACAGTAGAATTGGTATTATCTTTGTAATTAATTCTTGCATGTTTACTCCTATATAATTTTTTCTGTATAATAAAAAGCTAAGATAACCTATGTATTACGATTATCTTAGCTTAATAGTAGAAATTAGATTACATTGATTTATCAAATATTTCTCTAATAGCTCCTGCATCAAGGCTACACATGCCACCAATGCTTTTGTTTCCGTTTAATGATTTTAGTATAATCTCATCTATATCACTATCATCTATATCATAATCACTTAAAGTTGAAGGTGCCCCAATATTATTAAGGAAATTCCTAAAAGCCATTATTCCTTCTTCTGCAATATCTAAATCTGACTTTCCTTCAGTTGATATGTCAAAAATATTAACAGCCATTTGCTTGAATTTAGTTGTATGCTTATCAACAGAATAATCCATCCAATTTGGTGTTAGAATAGCAAGACCACCACCATGAGAGACTCTATCGTAAACACCAGATAATCCATGTTCCATTTGATGACAAGCCCAATCTCCACCTAACACATGTCTAACCCTTGTAGATAGAGCTTGACTTGCAATAAACATCATAGTTTCTCTATATTCTATATTTGTTAGGTCATTTATCAGTTTAGGTCCAATATTCACCATTTCCTTTATCATTAATTCTAGCTCAGTATTTAGTATCTTTATTATTGGATTATTTATATCCTTTGTATTAAAATAAGTTTCTATTAAATGAGAACATATATCAACGATGCTCTCCATTGTAGCTTTTTCGGGAACAGTAACCGTATACTTTGGATCAAGGATAGAAAAATCAGGTGAAGCCATTGGCCAAAATGCTGTTCCCAATTTTAATTTTTCTTTTTCGTTTGAAATTACTGCATAGTAATTGTTCTCACTACTAGTAGCAGCATTAGTCAAAATAACTCCAAGTTTTGTTCTATCTTTTAATGTAAAGTCTTTATTTTTTATAGGCTCCCATATATCGCCATCATATTTTGCACCTATAGCTATAATTTTGGAACAGTCTATAACAGAAGTTCCCCCTACTGCTAAAACTAAATCTATATTTTTACTTTTACATATTTCTATGCCTTCATATGCATTAGCTATATCAGGATTTGGCTTAATTCCTGCAAGCTCGAATACTTCCTTATTATTATCTTCTAAAACTTTGATTACTTCATCATAAAGTCCAGTTTTTTTAACGCTGCCCTTACCATAAGTAACTAGAATTTTTTGTGCACCCTCTAATTCTGTTATTAAATTTGATATCGAGTTTTCTCCAAAATAAAGTCTAGTTGGATTTGCAGTTTTAAAAATCATATTAACACCTCATATTTATAATTTATTTAAATACTTATTAAGAACTCCTTCTAAATAAGTCTTACTATCATTATCTAGTTCCATAAATGGCAATCTTGGTTTCGCCGCTTCAAAGCCAATGGTTTCTAAAGCATATTTAATAGCAGGAATAAGTCCAACTTTGATAAATGCATCCATTAATATATTGGCTTCTCTTTGTAGCTTTAATGCTTCCTCTATTTTACCTTGTTCATACAATTCACCAATAGCTTTAAACATTGGTGTAGTAACGTTAAATGTACTGCCTATTGCACCCTTAATATTCAAAGGTAAGGCGTTTAAATAAACTTCATCATATCCGTTATACATAGATAAATCGGGGTTAATGCGCATAATACGCTCCATCTCGTATAGATCTCTGTTTGTATGTTTAATGCCAAAAACTCGCTTGTCTTTTAGTAATGCTATTACATTAGTATCATCTAAATCTAAATAAACTCCTGAATTAATAGGGAAATTATAAATCAACATTGGCAAATCTACTGCATCCATTATCTCCATATAGTATTTCACAATTGACTCCATTGAGTGTTTGTAATAATAAGGAATCAAAGAAGATACCGCATAATAGTTTAATTCCTTTGCCTTTTTAGCCAAATATATGGCTTCTTTAGTTCCTAAAGAACTAATATTTGCTATAAGTTTATAGTCACCATTATATTTTGATAAATACTCAAATAAGCTTACTTTTTCATCTAAAGTAAGCAGCATCCCTTCGCCGGCTGAACCACCGACAAAGAAACCATCTGCTCCTTGGTTAACATTATATTCAATTATAGAATCTAATACCGAATAATTAATTTTGTCTTCCTCATCAAACGGCGTCACTAGCGCAACAATTATCTCTTTCACTTTTATCCCCTTTTTATCTAGCCAACCAACCACCATCTACAGCTATTGTGTAGCCATTAATATAATCACTAGCTTCTGAACACAAGAATACTACAGGTCCTGCTAAGTCACTAGGTAGTCCCCATCTACCTGCAGGTATTCTACCTAATATTTCTGCTGCTCTTTTTTTATCAGCTATTAATGGAGCTGTGTTTGCAGTATCCATATATCCTGGTGCAATTGCATTAACATTAACATTATAT
>Ga0209692_10002744_pt1 | contig 18346 bp, 14 predicted proteins | sample tdDd472_FD_187129 | JGI IMG/M metagenome (GOLD analysis project Ga0209692, IMG submission 187129) | Marine sediment microbial communities from the Atlantic coast under amendment with organic carbon and nitrate - tdDd47.2 (SPAdes)... | ecosystem: Environmental > Aquatic > Marine > Coastal >...
ACACCATCGAGCTTGCGGCGGCGGCCCGGGTGGCGGAAATGATGGCCGTGAAAAAACATGTGACGGCAAAGATCGACTTGCGCGTTTTCGGCGGCTCGGCGCTGACCGCCGACATTGACGTGCCCAAGGGCCGCAGCGGCGATCAGATGAGTGAAGAAATCCCGGTGACCTATGTCCCGGCGCGCAACACCATATTCCTTTCCTTCGCCCTCGCCTTTGCCGAAACCCAGGGCGCCAGCGATATTTTCATCGGCGTCAACGCCCTCGATTTCAGCGGCTATCCCGACTGCCGGCCGGAATATATCGCGGCCTATCAGGCCATGGCCAACCTGGCGACGAAAAGCGGCGTTGAAGGCGCGCAAAAACTCAAAATCCACACCCCCCTGATCGACATGACCAAGGCGCAGATCATCACCACCGGGCTTGGGCTCGGCGTCGATTACGGACTGACGACGAGCTGCTATGATCCGGCGCCGAACGGCGACGCCTGCGGCGAATGCGACGCCTGCCTCCTGCGGCTCAAAGGATTCCGGCAAGCGGGACATGTTGATCCCGCGCCCTATGCCCATGAACGATAATGACCTATAGCGTAAAAGAAATATTCCATACCCTGCAGGGGGAAGGCGCGCAAAGCGGCCGCGCCGCCGTCTTCTGCCGCTTTGCCGGCTGCAATTTCTGGTCCGGCCGGGAACAGGACCGCGACAGCGCCGACTGCAGCTTCTGCGACACCGACTTTATCGGCGTTGACGGCCCGGGCGGCGGTAAATTCAAAACACCTGAGGCGCTGGCCGCGGCCGTCCGCGCGCTGTGGGATGAAAACGCCCGGGGGGCGGAAGGCCGGCCCTATGTCGTCTGCACCGGCGGCGAGCCGCTGATGCAGCTCAACCCGCCCCTGATCAGGGCTTTTCAGGCGGAGGGATTCGAGGTGGCGGTCGAAACCAACGGCAGCCTGCCCTGCCCGCCGGAAATCGACTGGATCTGCGTCAGCCCCAAACAGCTTGACAGGCTGGTGCAGACCACCGGCGATGAACTCAAGCTGGTCTATCCGCAAAGCCCGGTCCGGCCCGAGGATGTGGCGCATCTGGAGTTCAATCACTTCTTCCTGCAACCGATGGACCAGGTGGGCCGGACGCCGGACAACACCCGCGCCGCCGTGGACTACTGCCTGAAACATCCCAAATGGCGGCTCAGCCTGCAAACCCATAAAATCCTCGGGATAGATTGAGGGTTCCGAAAAGAAAAAACTGTATAAACCGGCCCCTACAGCCCTCATTCCCGACTTGATCGGGAATCCAGTTTACTGGCTGATATACCAATATATTGTAATTTGCATTAACAATTCCCCATCAGGATAGTTTCAAGGGCATTTTTCTTTTTGGAGAATTGTCTTCGTTTTTTGATGATGGCGAAGGATTGTTCGATGGGGTTGAAGTCCGGGCTGTAGAGAGGTAGGGGTAACAAGGCGTGGCCTTGGGCTTTGAGTATTTTTTTTGATCTCATCCTTTTTGTGAAACCGTGCGTTATCCATGATAATGACGCTGGGTTTATTTAATTCTTTAAGCCGCATTTTTTCTATCCAGCAATTGACAACCTGTGCCGAACAAGCCGCTTTGAACAGCATGGGGGGCAGGTCACTGAATGACGTCCTATTATAGTAAAAAATGACTTATATTCGCTACTTTTGAAAAACTTCAAGCTGCTCCGACAAGGCCCATGGAGTTATTCACCTGACGGTCTTTTTATTACAGGCTCACCATTTTTGACTACCCCGTTCGCTGAAATGCTCATAACAGCGGAGTATATTGTTATATTTTGGATCAGGATGAGCCTTGAGCATATAGGCCGATTCAACAGTAACAAACAAGGTAATATCAGCAATTGAAGCCTTATCCTCATAGACAAAGTCCCTCTCCCCAATAAAATTATTCAAATGATCCAATGCCTCTGCCTGCCGAGCCCGGCCATAATCGATCACATCCTGAGACTGTTTAAATCTCTCGGAAAAAAGTGGCATCATGTTATGAGCAATTATCCCCATGGTTCCCATGATTTCAAAATCGATGAAACGTTCAATCGCCTTGATTTTCGCCCGCTCTTCCGGCGTGTCACCTGTCAGGGACGGGTCAGGGTAGATTTCCTCAAAATACTCAATAATCGACAGGCTTTCCGTGATGTATGTGCCATCATCAAGCTCCAGAACCGGCACCTTCCCCAGCGGATTTATCATCTGATATTCAACGCGATATTGTTCACCGGACATTAAATCGATCTCTATCGTCTCAAACTCCGGGGCAATCTTTTTCTCTTTCAGGTAAATCGATACTTTACGTGCGTTCGGAGCCATTTTATTTGAGAAAAGCTTCATTTATTTTCCTTGGGTATTCTGTATTCTACAAAAGAAAAGGGAGCCACAGACAAACCGCGGCTCCACTCATATTATTTAGAAATTACGCGTCACCGACACACCCCATTCCCGGGGACGACCATAGACTGCATTACGAATGCCAAAGGCCGGAATAGATTCCGCACTGCTGAAATATTCCTTATCAGTCAGGTTAAGGACAAAGGCTGAAACCTGCCAGTTTTCATCGGCACTATCCCAGGTCAGTCGGGTATTGAGCAAGGTATATCCAGCTTGTGCAATTGCAGCAGTATTTTGCGGATCATTAAATGTCTCACCGCGATAATTCACATCACCGCGAAGTGTTACCTGCCCCATACCAGCCCCCAGATCAAAGGCATATTGCGCCCCGGCATTCAGGGTCCATTTCGGCGCACTGGGCAATTTATTCGTAATCGGATACCCGGTTGAAGCCGCGAGGGTCTTATATTCGTTATCCAGATAGCCAATGCCCACATTAAGATCAAATCCGGCCGCCGGACGGGCGACGATTTCAGCTTCAAAACCCCAGATATCCACATCCCCGGCATTATCAACCGTCAGCAGAAGCGACCCATTATCCGGATTAACAGTATTGGAGAAGAGCTGAAGGTCATTATATTTGCTATAGAAACCGGCCAGATTAACCGTCATGCGATTGTCCATCAGGCGGCTTTTGATGCCCATTTCATAGGCCGTCAGATTTTCCTGATCATAGCGCTTGAATTCAGCAGGCTGCAGAGGACGGGGGTTCCAGCCCCCACTTTTAAAGCCCTTGGAAAAGGATGCATAGAGCAGCACATCGTCATTCACATGATAATCAAGTCCAACTTTCGGGGTGAATTTTGACCAGCTTTGAGTATCCGTGGTCGGTGGTGTAGCGATCTTTCCACTGGCCGGGAATTTTGAATCGATGAAATATTCTTTCTCTTCGTAGGAATAGCGCCCCCCCAACGTGACAGAGAATTTTTCTGTCACATCATAGGTCACATGCAGGAAAGCCGCCCAGTTATTGGTATCCAGAGCCGTAAAGGGATTGACATCCAGATCAAAGATTCCATTCAGCGGATTGCCGGCCCCTCCGGCGCAGGGCGCGGGTGCGGGCGCCGGGCAAACCACAGTGGAAATCAGCGGCACAAAAGCACCGGGCATACCCTCTAAGGCCGGAAACAGGCCGGAAGCCAACAGGGTGATATTGTCATCATTGACCTGCTCATTGAAATAATATCCCCCCAGCAACCAGTTAAGTTTCCCTTCCGCAGTAGTACCGCCAAGCTGGAATTCCTGACTGAATTGTTTCTGATGCTGTTCTTCATCAGTATGAATGATCGGAAACGGCGAATAATCAATATCGGTCTGAATGATAGCATCCATCTCGCGGTATGCGGTTATCGATTTCAGGGTGATATTTTCACTAATATTCCAATCAATATTAGCACTTAAACCCCAAGTGTCATTCTCGTCCCGACTCGGTCCGGTACCGTTGGACAATGCCGGATCGCCGGTTACATAACGGTCATCAAACACACTGCCGGCCGGTAGGCCATTGATCGCAGCAACCATGGGGGCCGCAACGCCATTATAAAGTCCATACAGGCTTCCCGGTGAATCAAATGTTTCGAGCAATGTTCCCGGAACGCCATTTTGACGAATACGGCTATAATCAAAACTAACATAAACCGTTACATCTTCTGATGCTTGCAGTTGAAGGCCGGCCCGCACCGCATCCACATTGGTGTCGCCGAGATCAAGGTCGCTGCCGACCCGCTTGGTATAACCATTCTGGTTCTTGGAAGTCGCCACGATCTTGCCTGAAAGCACATCCTCAATGATCGGGAAATTAATGTTGGCTTCCACATCAATATGCTCACGCTGTCCGGCGGTTACTTTCAACCTGCCGCCCAACTCGCCGTCCGGACGACTGGTCACGACATTGATCGCCCCCCCAATCGTATTCTTCCCGTAAAGTGTTCCCTGTGGCCCGCGCAGGACTTCTACCCGTTCCACATCGGCCAGATCCATCATGCCGCCGATACTGCGGGCGATATAAACACCGTCCACATAAATGCCAACACCGGGATCGGTCGGGAAAATAAAATCATTTTGTCCCACACCCCGGATAAAAACCGCCGCATTGGTGCTGCCGCCATCTGCTTTACCATGGTTGATATCCACATTGGGGGTATAGGCTGAAATATTACCAATATTAGAGATACCGCGCTTTTCCAGTTCCGCAGTGGAAAAAGCGGTCACGGATACCGGCGCATCCTGCAGGCTTTCTTCCCGCTTGCGGGCGGTAACCGTGATTTCTTCAAGTTCAAAGCCTGTCGCCTCTTCGGAATTGGCCGCCGCCGTCATGGTACCCAGACATAGGCTACCGGATAAAATTGTTGTCGCAAGTAATATGATATTCACTGTTTTATTGTTATTCATCGTATTGTCTCCCTTACATTTTAAAGCCGTGTTCAACTCCCCGTAATTCATTTCAAAAGCACTGTAATGGTGCAGGATTTTGTATCCCCCATTTTGTCACCCCCCATGCAATGCGCGAGAGCCGTCTGGCAGCCTTCGACCTGACGATCCCCCGCTTCATGGCGAAGTTGCGTAACCAGTTCGACAATCTGCGCCACGCCTGTCGCCGCGATAGGATGACCACGGCTTAAAAGTCCCCCGGAAACATTGACGGGGGTAGCGCCGCCCAGTGACGCGTGGCCAGCTGCAACAAATTGTCCACCCTGCCCCTCTTCACACAGGCCGAGGGCTTCGTAATGCAATATTTCTGAAAGAGTGAAGGCGTCATGGCACTCCACCAGATCAATTTCATCGGCACCAATTCCGGCCTTTTCATAGGCCAGATTTGCGGCGTAATAATCAGTTTCCCAATGAACAAGGTCCGTCGGATTTTCATAGAAGCCGGACGTCAAAACGGCTGTTTTTATGGAAATAGCCCGATCATATTTTGCGGCAAATTCATCACTGGCCAGTATCAACGCCGCCGCGCCATCGGCAATCGGGCAGCATTGGGAACGGGTGAAGGGATCCGCAATCATCGGCCCCTCCAATATCTGTTCAATTGTTTCCTTATCCCTGAACTGGGCTATGGGATTTAAACTAGCATGCGCCCGGCTTTTCGCCGCAACCATCGCCATCTGTTCAGGCGTCGTACCATAGTCATGCATGTGCCGCTGGGCCCGAAGGGCAAATCCCGCCGGTGTCACCATGCCAAGTAATGTATCAAGCTCCGTCGCCCCGGAATTGATCAGCCCAAAATCGGGCACACACATTTTTTCCGATCCGACCACAAGCGCCACCTCACATTCACCGGCAAGGATGGCATTGCGCGCCAGATAATAAGCCGTGGAGCCGGACGTACAGGCATTTTCCACATTGACCACCGGGATTTTTTTCATACCCATGGCGGCAGTTAAATTCTGGCCTATGGCGCTATCGCCAAAAAGCATGTCGCCCAGAGCATTGGCAAAATAACAGGCCCCGATCGTTTCCTTAGGAATTTGCGCGTCTTCCAAAGCCGCTATCGTCGCGTCCATCGACATTGCAACGATCGATCGTTCTAAATGTCGACCAAAAGGAATTATACCTGTTCCGATAATTGCTACCATGCTGTTAAGTCCTGTTATCCTTGATTATGTTCTGGACGATGCTCTGGGGCTGAAATAGGGCCTCAAACAGGCCTGATTATCATTATTGACGCCAAGGGGCCCGACCGACAGTTCAACCTTTTGACCAATGTAATAGTTGCCCGCCTCTTTTGGGTCCATCAGGGCAAACATCCTGAAAGGCACGTCTTCCATATCAACGTAAGCCACGCTGTAAGGACTGGGCAGCCCGAGCGGCGCCTTGGTACGTATGGTCGTGACACTATGAATGGTCGCCCGCTTGCCCATGTCCGCCTTTTCTGTTTCGCCAAGGCATGCCGGGCATATGTCCTGTGACGGAAACTGATAAGCCTCGCAACTTGGGCAATGGCTGCCCTGAAAATGAACTTCCGGTCCGGATGTCAGGATGTCGTCATAAACCAGTGGCATGTCATTCAGTTCATTCATGAGGTTTTCCCTTCCCGATCATATGTATCCGCTGTCACCCCCTCATCCCGCAGGCGGTATTTCTGTACCCTTTCCGTCGGGGTTTTGGGCAGTTGGTTCATGAAACGCACGTAACGCGGCACCATGAAATAGGCCATCTGTTTCTCACAATAGGTGACCATTTCCTCGGCGGATAATTTCTGTCCCGGTTTTAGGGCCACACAGATCATCACCTCATCCTCTCCCAGTTCAGACTTTACCGCCACGGCGGCAGACTCCAATACAGAGGGATGACTGTTGACCCCCTGCTCCACTTCGAAGGAAGAAATATTCTCCCCCCGCCGGCGCAGGGCATCTTTCTTGCGATCGACAAAATAATAATAACCATCCTTGTCATGCTGCAGATAATCCCCGGTATGGAACCACAGGTCCCGCCAGGCCTCGACGGTTTTTTCCGGCATATTGTAATATTCCAGCATCATGCTGTGGGGCGTTAGCGGCCGAATGAGCAGTTCACCCGGTGTATCGGCGCCTACTTCATGCCCCTGGTCATCAACAAGCTTGACCTGATAACCGGGATTTAATGTCCCGCAACTGCCCGGGCGGCGATCCCCCGGGGAAGTATTTAGCGGGGCGCCGATCTCGCTCATGCCATACCCTTCGACAAGCTGGACATTGAAGCGATCCTCGAAGGCAGTGAATATTTCCTTGTTGGCGCCGGCGCCTACCATAACCCGCAAAGGATTATCGCCATCGTCATCATTTGGATCTGCTTTAAGCAATATGGCAAGAATGCCGCCGATATAATTGAACTCTGTGCACTTATGGCGGCGAATGTCATTCCAGAACTGACTGGCCGAAAATCTTTTTGCAAGCGCCATTCGTGCGCCACTGATCAGGGCGGGCATGGTGGACAATGTCTGCGCATTGCCGTGAAACAGCGGCAAGGCATTATACAGGCAATCTGCATCGGTATATTCCGCCATGCCGCAAATGATTTCCGCCATCACCAGTTGATAATTATGAGGCACGACAGCCCCCTTTGACGGTCCCGTGGTGCCGGACGTAAACATCATGGCGCAAGGGTCAGACGGTAGAACCATACAAAAATTATAGGAACCATCATTAGACACGAGTTCATTAAATGAAATCACCCGGTCATCCAACTTAGTATGATCACCAAGGACGATAATATGCCGCAACTTGGTAAGTTCCGGCAGCACGTCCCTGATCTGTTCCACAAATTCCGCTTCCAGTATCAAAGCGACACTATCCGACATATTGATCATGTAAGACAACAGTGCCCCCTTATGAGCCGTATTGACAGGAACTTCCACCGCACCGATCTTGCAGCACCCAAACCAGGAGAACAGAAATTCCGGCCGGTTGCTCATCATAATGGCAACCTTATCATTCTTGGCCACCCCCAAATTCTGAAGACCACAAGCAACCCTGCTCGCTTCCTTATTCAAGTCAGCATAGCTGAATTCCTGTTCCTCAAAGCTCAGGAAGAGCCTGTTACCCCTGTCTTCAGCCAACTGTTCTATGACACCGTGAACGGTTCTGTTTTCAAAAGTTATTGCCATATTTTCTATGCTTCCAATACCTTTGTTTCGGGATGAGGATATTGCCCGTAGTAAGTCAGGATTTCCGCAGGCGGAGACTGCTTTTCCCATTCAGTGACAAACTCATCATAAGGTTTAGCCGAGGCTATGCGGGCTTTGCGTTTATCCGCCCGCGCCTTTTCAGTTGCCGCCGGATCAAGCCGTTGGCTTTCCTCATCATAAACCACATGATAGATATTTTTCACAGCCCACGGGCTTACCAGTCCGTTGGTTAGGTCCTTCATGATACTTTCCGGCTCGCGTTCCAAAGCATCACCAAATCCGGCACCGCCGCCAGCATAGGAATACATGGTATCGCCGTCCTGCGCCGGGCTGACCACCGCACTGATATTGCCATATTCAACATTGCCGTCTTCCGGACTTGAGCCGTCATAAACATTAGACAATGATGTTGGCAGGGCAACATTGCTTTCACCCAACAATTCCTTGAAGTTACTGTTTCTGACCTTACGCACGAACAGGCTCGGCAGGCCATAGCCGCCAAAAAGTCCCTGTGTGGTCGGGAACTTGGCCCCACCGCCATGTGAGCCCATCAACAGGAAATTAGTATCATGTACCGTCAGTCCATAGCCAAGGCCAGCACCACCGCGGAATTTTCCGTGACCGTAGGAGCCATTGAAAAAATTCCGGAAACCATAGAGGAAAGGCTTGTCGGATTCCGTGGTTTCAACATCGGAGCAATCGGCCATGGTGGCAAAGAATGCCCCCGCCGCATCGACCCCGTCCATATCGGACCGGGCGCCGCATCCGGTGGCGTTGATTTCCGGCGTAATATCCGCCACCGGCTCGCCATACTGGTTCAGGCCACCAAATGTTGGGATGGAAAAGCCACTGAACCAGGAGGCAACGGACCGTTCCGACATGGTGCTATAGGTCATTCGCGCCCCGCACTGGAACATGCCGTGGGTGAAAGTAATCTGCACCAGCGGCGCAATGGATGTCGGCACATCGCCCTTGGCATTGATGAAGGAGCCATCGGGGAATTCCCAGTCAATGGCTTCCAAAAGACCATTATTGGTCGGCATATCGTGGAACAGCCAGCCACAGAAATAAACCATGGCAAGGCCAATAATCCCCTGATAATAACTGTTGGCCGGCTTATCCATCAGCATCGGCGAACTGTTTTCAAGGTTCAGGGTGATCTTGTCCCCCTTCTTGATCACGGTCACATCGATTTTCAGCAATCCGGTATCCTCACCCAGCGTATCCAGGAAACGCGGTTGACGATAGATGCCGTCGTTTAACAGCGAAATTTTCTTCTTCGCGGCTTCACCGGTCATGGACAGGATTTTGCGCAGGCCGCCGATAACAAAATCGGCGCCCTTGTCTTCCACCACATCCAGCACACGACGCTGGGCAATCCGGGTCGCCGCCAGACGCGCCTTGATGTCAAGGATCATGGTCCGCGGGTCACGGTTCATGGCCGCAAACATATTCAGCAGATCTTCTTTCAACTGGTAGTTTTCACCGATCTTGATTGGCGGGATCAGCATGCCTTCATCGTATTTACTCTTGGCCGCCGTTACCGTACCGCCCGGTTCAGAGCCACCGCATTCCCCGGTATGCACCGCCGCCCCGATGAAACAGATCAGTTTGCCTTCGTGAAAGACAGGTACCGCTAGCCCCATGTCGGCGTTATGCACCCCGGCATAATAGGGATCGTTATAGAAAAAACTGTCACCATCCTTCACCCCAACGGAAGGCTCATTGACCCAATGTTTGACAATATATTTAAGGGGGATCTGCCCCAATACGGCGTGGTGATAAATCCCCGTGGCGCAAACGGCCAGATCACCCTGTGCGGTAAAGATACCAAAGGCGACATCACCAAAGCGCATCGCTGTCGATGCCCCAAGCTTCATGGTGGTTTCCTTACCCTCAAGCCCGATCATATGCATTTTATGTTTGAAAATCTCAAACTCCACATCATCAATCAAACCTTGGGCATTGGCCTCTGTTTCCGTCATGGGTTCAGGGCGCATGCGTTGAACGACTTCCTCGTCGCGGCTGTATGATATTTTGCTCATTTTATTACTCCCTGAAGATTATTCCTGTTCCATGATGCAATTACGGTATGCATCCATCGTGAATTGCCATCCCGGCTCCACCACATAGGTTGTTTCACTCGATTCCAGAATGGCTGGACCTGAAATCCTGTTGCCCGGCAGTAATTGTTCATAGTCATATACCGGGGTGTCTTCGAAGCCCTTTTCCGGGGACCAGTATATGGGTCGACTGTCTCGTTTGGCCGCAGGATCAACATCAGCTCCCTCAAGCCTGATGGCCGCCGGCAGTTTGAAAGTTGAGCTTACCGACGCGGTAAGGGTGAAATTTTCCACATTGATACCGCCCATTGGAAAGGTTGCTTCCGGGGAGTAGATTTCTCCGTAAAGACGGGTGAATTCGTCGCAGATGTCCTTGACATCATCCGCATTGCGCACATCAAGACGACTGGTGCGGACCTTCGTCATGTTATATTGACTGCCGTAGCGCATGTTCAGTTCCAGCTGGAAATGCATCTGATCTTCTGAATAGCCTTCCAGTTTAAGGTCACGAGCCGCCAGATCCTTCAGTTCCGCGACAACCCGGTTAAAGCCATCCAGATTCTTCAGGTAAGATTGATCCGCCCACTGGAATAATTTCATGGTATGGCTTTTTTCCCATACTTCCTTGATCGGCATGGTCGAGGCACCGTAGGCACCAAACACAGATGACTGGCTTGGAGCAATGATCTTCCGGGCGCCGATATAGGGACCGAAGCCACAGGCATGGGCCCCACCAGCGCCACCACAGGCGAGGACCACAAAGGTTCTGGGATCATGACCTTTGAGGGCCACTTCATTGAAAACTTCCTGTCCCATGCGAGCATCAACGAGCCGTCGAATACGATAAGCCGCCTCTTCCGTTGAAATTCCCAATGGCCCGGCGATTTTTTCCTGTATGGCCTCACGGGCCAAATCCTCATCCAGCAGCATCTCGCCACCGAGATAATTTTCCGGATTATATAACCCAAGCACCAAATCGGCATCACTGACCGTGGGATCCGTGCCGCCCTGATCGTAACAGACCGGTCCCGGCATTGAACCCGCAGATTGCGGCCCGATTTCAAGGGAATTTCCCATCAACTCATTGAGCCAGGCAATTGATCCACCCCCGGCGCCAATGGATTTAACCTCGATCGCCGGGATATTGGTCCGCCAACGGTCAATCACTGGCAGAAAATCATGGGCTTTGATCTCCCCGCCCTCGATAAGGCCAATATCAAAGGATGTGCCGCCCATGTCGGTAAAGACAATATTTTTATCCCCGGTCAGGTTGCCAAGAACCGCCGAGCCATGAAGACCGGCCACAGGTCCCGCGTTATGGGTCAGTACCGCCCGGGTTCGGGACGCTTTCTTGGTGCCGCCTGTATTATGCACCAATGTCAGAGGTTTTTTGAACCCGCCATCGCGCAATTCATTCCCCAGCTTGTTCAACTCGTCAGCCATCACCCCGTGGATATAACCGTTGACGATCGTCGTCATGGTCCGGGTATATTCGCCCGATTTCGGGGAAATGTCAGACGACAGGATCACCGGCATGGCGCCGAGATAATCTTCCGGATATTCTTCTTCGATAATCTCCTTGATCATGCGTTCGTGATTCGGATTAATGAACGACCAGAGCAGGGAAACCACAAAACCCTGCGCGCCTTTATCGACCAGTTCCTGAACCTTCTCAAGAACATCCTCTTTCTTGAGAGGACTGATGACTTTTCCTGAATAATCCATACGCTGGCGGACGCCAACGACCATATCGGGGTTTATCAGCGGTTCGGGTTTTTGGATCCGGGCCTGATCTCGGCCTTCTTGCCATCCCAGTCCATCTGCCCAACTGCGACCACGACCAATAAAGATCGTGTCTTCAAAGCCGGCTGTAGTGATCAGGCCCAGTTTCGGTCCACTCCGTTCTATGAGGGCATTGGTGCCGACGGTGGTGGAATAACGTACCCTGTCCACACTGCTGAGGAAATTCTCAACCGTTTGATCATTTTGCCGCGCCAGAAGAGACATACCCTTCATGAAGCCAACGGAAAGATCATAATGTGTGGTCGGTGTTTTACATGTTTGCGATTGCCCGTCGGCGTGACTGCAGAAGAAATCTGTAAAGGTTCCGCCCACGTCGATACCGACAGTATAGTTGCTTGCATTTGTTACTGAATTTGGAGCTGTTTCAATATTTGTCATAATTAGCTTCCGATATTTCTCAGGTCACTGACCAGGGCCAATGTCGCCTCAAGGTCCGTGCTGCTGTCTAATTCTCGTAAATTGGTGAAGAGGAAATTCACGCCCTGAAGCTCCTCCGTATAAGCTGCTGCCTGCGCTCTTGCCTGTTCCGGGTCAGTGAAGTCAAGGGGCACACCAATGCCGTCCACATCTCGGGCAAGTTCTTTCAGGGCGGCGATGGAGGGAATATTCCCCTGCTGATCCGCGCCAAAAAAGATAAAGGGCAGTTTCAGCTTCGCCAGATCGGCGATCACTTCCTGATTATAATCCTCAAGATAAATGCCCAGCGGGACACTGTAATAGGCCGCCATATTCTTTAAGGTGTTGTAGGTCTTGCGATGAGGCATTCCGATCTTGGCTTTGCCCAAGGCGCTGCCCTCACGAAACATCAGGATATCCGGCCTGGTTTTGCATAAACCCTCGGCCATTTCCACAGTTTGCAACTTAAGCTCAGCCACCCGCCCCGCGTCACCCAGCATCTTTTCCGCCATGGTGACAGGTCCAGCCATATTGGCGATACAGCCAAAATAATTCCGTTCTGTCTGGGCCAATCGGCCAAAGGCATCTACCGCCACCGCAAAATTTGCCGGCTGCAGACTGGCTTCTGCATCAAACCCCAACACCAGGCCGTCCATATTAAGCAGGCGGCCCGTTTTGGCCAGATTAACCCCCCACAGTGCGGGATCGGCAAGCATTTCAGCATAATCCATACTGCCCACCCGTGCCGCGAGTGGCTCGAACACGGTCAGCAGGGCCTTGTCTGGCCCGACCTGCCGGCTAATAAATGAATCCAATAAATCCCTGCTCATTTTCCGGCGCCCTCAGCAGCCGAATGCCTTGCCTTCAGGGCGTCAATATCCAGTTCAATCTCATGGGTGAGCGGATGTCCCGGTGGTAGATATTCATTTTCCAGCATGGTGCCGCAGGATGGGCAGTAAAATTCAACCAGCCGACAATAATCGGGGTCCGGCGTAAAACTGAACATCTTGCCCTCCACCATCGGCGGATGGACTTCTTCCATTTTCAGCTCTGTGACCAGACAACCTTTTTTATAATTGTCCCGTGCATCAATCAGTTCATGATTACAACGATTACAACACCAGACTTCCCTGGACAGATCTATGTCAAGATATTCGGTAATACGTACTTTACTCATCTTTACACCTCTTCCAGAATGGCGTTGTTAAATTGGTCAACTGTCATCTTCCAGCCCTCAAGCACAAGGATTGTGGTCTTGTCACTTTCCGCCAGTGCCGGGCCTGTCACCACACTTCCACGGCCGAGCTTTTCCCGGTCATAGATGGGGGAGTTGACAAAATCATATTTGGAAGCCACATAGATCGGCCGATGGCACTTGATCGCGTTATCAGTATTTGGGTTCGCTTCATCAAGGGTCTGCATCTCATAGTGCGGAATCTCCGCCTGTACCATCACGGCGATGGTCTCCAGACGCATGCCGCCCGCTGCATCCTCACCCGTCGCTGTCAGCGCGTCGGCGGCCTGAGCAAGAATTTCGCTCAATTGGGCGTGATCTTTGTAGAAGCCCAGTGGCGCCACGGTCATGACATCCTTTTCACCCGATGATGAACGAACAAATAACTGCAGTTCACCGGACAGTTTATCCTCATCGAAACCCTCACCGCGCATATCGCGCACAGCTTCCTGCCATTTACCTTCGATGATTTTATCAAGAACTTCACAGTCCAGCTTTTCAGAAAAATCAATTCCCGCCCGGCTGTAATACAGATGGCCGGCATCCATCAAAGATGATGAATAGGCAGAGGACACGGAAGAGAATGGCGTCATGATGACCTTTGAGATCTTGGCCTCAGCCGCGATACTGCAGGCATGAAGCCCCCCCGCACCGCCATAGGCGATAACCGCCGGAACTTCATCTTCTGGGAAGTTTTTAGCAACAGAAGCGACAGCCTGCCCCATGCCGCGGTTCACCGTTTGCAGAATTTGCGCGGCCGCTTCCTCAACCGTTATCCCAAGAGGTTCCGCAACGTCACGTTGGATTACCTGCCTTGCTTTTTCAACATCAAGCTTCATGGAACCGCCGAGGAAAAAGTCAGGGTCAAGAACCCCCAACACCAGATTGGCATCGGTGACGGTCGCTTTGCCACCACCCAGATTAAAGCAGGCCGGTCCCGGCAATGCGCCCGCAGATTGCGGCCCAACTTTAAGCACGCCATCCTCAATATGAGCGATGGAGCCACCGCCTGTTCCCAAAGCCTGAATAGCCATCATTGGTAAGTTACAGGGAAAGCCTTCTACATCCGGTTCCAGTGCATAACTGGCCTGCCCGCCCCGAACATAGCCAATATCGTAAGAAGTTCCGCCCATATCCGTTGAAATTAGATTATTGATACCATACAGCGCACCAATTTCCTTGGCCCCCAAAAGACCGGCCGCCGGGCCGGAGTTATAGGTATTGATCGCACGTGTCTTGGCCACTCGGGCCACGGAGGCATTATTATGGCCAATAAACAGGGTCTTCCGATAGCCCTTCTGGCGCAGGTCTTCCCCGGCCTTATACAGCAGGCGCGCCAGCTTTGCATGGATATAAGCATTAAGCACCGCACTATTCAGCCTTTCTTCCAATCCGGCCCGCGCCGAAATATCCGAGCTCAGGAAGACCGATACGGATCCCAGATAATCCCGGGGATATTCCGCCTTGATGATCTTACGAACCGCACGTTCATTTGCAGCATTCAAATGGGAATTTCCAAAAGACACGACAATTCCGCGCGCGCCACGGTCGACCAAAACCTGTACGGCGTTCAAGACTTCTGCCTCATCCGGTTCTGCCGCAACCTTACCGTCTATGTCTGTGGTTTCCGATATTTCAACCACCATGTCAGCATCAACCAGGGGCGACTTTCCATCACCGTTCATTGTCGGGGCAATGGCAGCCATGCCCTTGGAGACCAGAAGTCCGATCTTTGACCCGTCCCTTTGAATGATGGTGTTGGTGCCAATAGTATTGGAAAAGCGGATAATATCCGCATCAAACAGGAAATCCTCAACCGAAACATCAAAAACATCAGCGGCGGCGGCGATTGTTTCCAGAAAACAAATCGTCAGGTCATGGGGGGTGGTCGGTACTTTTACAATGCGCGCTTCGCCGCCTCGAACGACAAAACCATCGGTGAATGTCCCCCCCGTATCAATATCTAATGTGTAGCCCATTGGTCCTCCCTAATCTCTCAAAAAAAGCCCTGACAACTTCTGTCTCATCGCATTTATTTTGGACACATGCCATAGAGAACAAAATCGATTATCTCGTCATAAATATCTTCTTTACTCATATCCCCTTTGGGGTCATACCAGCGTAGAAACCAGTTGATGGTCGCCAACACGTTGAACGCCAGAATTTTCAGGTTTTTGGTCCGCACCAGATTATGGGACTGCAGAAGGCGAAATTGCTCAACATAGATATCCAGAATTTCCTTCTGTATCTTTTTGTTGATAACCTTCCCCTGCGGCGACAGCCTCTCCTCATCAATGAAAAATATCTTTGTTTCCCGTTGATGCTTGGTTGATTCTTCCAGATGCAATCTCAGAAGATTCTCGAACCGCTCCAGCGGCTCTCCCTCACCGTGGGCGACAGTTCTCAATTTTTCCGGCAGGCCCTGAACTGAATATTCCAGAATGGCCAACCATAATTCCTCTTTATTTTCGAAATAGTGGTAAACATTTGAAACGCTGCGGTCGATTGCCTTGGCAATATCCCGGATTGACGTTCCCACATAGCCCTTCTCTGCGAACAGATCGATGGCGATCTCCAATAATTCATCCCTGCGGTATCTATTTTTTGTCATAAATAAACCTTCTATTTCCCATGTTGGTTATTTCTATTTTCAAGCAGATAACCTTACATCTTTTTTCAGGGCTTGAGCAATTTATAAAACGAACGTTCCACATTTTAGATCGATCGTTCTAATTTAGTTATATGGCAATTAAAATGAATGTCAATAGAAATTTTAGATCACCTGTTCTAGATAAAATCCTATATAATATATTAAGTTTCATAAACCTCTTTCTATTTTTTTTCTTGCTGGATTGATAAATCTCTTCTATCTTCATAAAAAATAATAGAACAATCGTTCTAAGTAAATGGGTAGAATCAGGAGAATAATTAAGTGCGGAATTTCGAGTCCCGGTTTTTAAATTGCGCCGGACGGAACATCCATTTTCTGGAAGGCGGCAATCCGGATCATGACAGTGTGGTCATCTGGCATGGTGTGACCGGCACCTGCCGTGATCATGTGGAACTGGCGGAGCGGCTGGCGGAAAATTATCATGTCATCTGCCCGGACGCCATTGGCTGCGGCCTGTCGGACTGGATAGAGAACAGAACCATTGAACCGGGCCTGACCTTTTATAGTGAAGTGGCCCGTGACCTCTTGCGGCAATTGAACATAGCCGGATGCCGCTGGATCGGCTCATCCAAGGGCGGCGGGCTGGGGATTATTCTGGCGGACATTATGCCGGAATGCCCGATCAGTCACCTGGTTATTAATGACGTTGGGCCGGGCCTGCCTGACTGGATGCGTGCCGCCGCCATGAAAAATATTGCGTCGCCGCCGCGTTTTGACAGCTTTCCCCAATTTGAGGAAAATCTGCGGCAAACGTTGTCCCGGGGCAAACTGAAACTACCGGATGCAAAATGGCGGCATCTTGCCTTGACCTGGTCGCGGCGGACAGACGATGGCGGCATCACTTTTCATAATGATCCGGCCCTGGCCTATCAATTTGCCCACCATCCGCAAGATTTTAACCTTTGGCCCCATTATGATCAGCTCGACATCCCGACATTATTCATCCGTGGCGAATACTCCATGGTCGATGATGTGGAAACAAATGCCATGCAATCCCGCGGCCCCAAATGCAAGATTTATAATCGCCCCGGAGGACATATCAGCTTAATGGATAACGAAGAAGAGCAGAATATCATCCTCGATTTCATAGAAACTGGACAAATCAATCAAACGCAAATAGGAGAAAACCATGAATAGAGTTTCGGATAAGATATGCCTGATTACAGGCGCGGCCAATGGACTGGGAGAAGCGACAGCAAGGCTATTGGCACAGGAAGGCGCCACCGTTGTCCTGACAGACATCGACGTCTCCAAAGGGGAACAACTGGCCAAGGAAATCAATAATAGCGGGTCGAAAGCCCTTTTCGTCAGACATGATGTCACTAGTGAAGATGACTGGAACAACGTCATCGCCCAAACACTGGAGAAATTCGGACGCCTGGATGTGTTGGTCAATAATGCCGGCGGCGGCACCTATAATGATGTTGAGACCCTGAGCCTGGCGGATTGGAAGGCCATTATCGCCCTTAATCTCGACAGCACTTTCATCGGCACCCAACAGGCAATTCGGACCATGAAAGACTCCGGAGGTGGCTCCATCATCAATATGTCCTCGGTCGGCGGGCTGGTCGGCTCGCCCAATCTGGTGGCCTATAGCGCGGCCAAGGCCGGTGTGAAGCTGTTCAGCAAGAGCGTCGCCATCCATTGCGGGGCGCAGAATTACAATATCCGGGTCAATACGGTTCACCCCGGGCTGATCAAGACCGAATCCGGCATGGATATGGCCTCTAAAGCCACCGGCATGAGCCAGGATGAAGCCGAGGCCGCCTTTGCCACCATGCATCCTATCGGGCGCATCGGCAAACCCATTGAGATTGCCAATATGGTACTGTTCCTCGCCTCAGACGAAGCCAGCTTTGCCACCGGCGGTGAGTTTGTTGTGGATGGCGGCTACACAGCGCAATAGAGTAAGAGCAGGCATTACCTAAAGACTGCGAAAATTGGTTTCAGAATAATGAAGACCAAATCCATTAATTAGAGCATTTTCACGAGAATATGAGAAAAATGGGGACAGTGAGAAAACTGGGGACATAGCGTAATTGAAGTAGGATCATTCTCCATATGGTATAACGGGCTTGGTTTTGAGTGCCAAAACTATCCCAAGCATAGGAGAATGACCCATGGCTATATTATACGCCGGACTGGATGT
>Ga0209692_10002745_pt1 | contig 18339 bp, 19 predicted proteins | sample tdDd472_FD_187129 | JGI IMG/M metagenome (GOLD analysis project Ga0209692, IMG submission 187129) | Marine sediment microbial communities from the Atlantic coast under amendment with organic carbon and nitrate - tdDd47.2 (SPAdes)... | ecosystem: Environmental > Aquatic > Marine > Coastal >...
AAAAACAGGAGATCGCCTGGTTTTAGCTTGTCAAAATCTATTTCTTCGGTGACAAGTTCTCCCGTGTAAACCTGCTGAGATGCATCTCGTTTTAATATTATACCATTCAAATGAAATACTGTTTTTGTAAATCCACTGCAATCCATCCCTTTAATGGAAGTCCCGCCCCATAAATAAGGTATTCCTAAAAATGAATAAGCTTTTTCTAGTATAGCTTCAGCTGAGGGATCAGTTTTTTTCAACCACTCATCATACAATTGGGCATCTTCCATGCCTACAAAACCTTTTCTACCGTCAGGATATTCTACCGCATAGAATCCTTCTTTATTACCCTTGTACTTTAAAAGATTTCCCGCGACCAGGTCTGAGACTCGCGACGATTTACTTTCGGGACCAGAATAAGCATGTGTATAATCGGAAGTAATTATAATCTTATCAGCCTTAATCCAATTCGAATATTCTTTCTCATTCATAAGGCAAACTCCATCATCGTCAGCCCATGCCAAATACTCATCAGGGGTCTGAATATAGAACCACCATCCGTCTTTTTTATAAACTTTCACAGGTGTCCCTAACAAACTTTGTGTCGCAAGTTCAGCCGGATGCTTGGGATTACTTCTTAAATTAGCAACTGAAAGATTAATTACCCCATATACTTTATCTTTCAGTTCGTCTTGCGGTAATACTTCAATATTGTCGGTCATTTTTACATCATCTCCAATAAGCTCTAATAAATAATCTTTAGCTTTTGCTGAACTTGTTTCACCATCAAGGGTTAATACCCCATTATCCGATTTGTATTCGATTGAAAATATCTCGGTTCTTTTATCTGGAGCAAACTTCTCCCTGGTTTTTTGAATTAGTTCATCAATGCTGTGATTATTTTGACTGGAGGCACTGCATGCAACATACAGCATTACAAAAAGGATTTTTTTTATCATTCCTGCACCCTTTGTTTTAAAATATGTAATCGGTCTAAGTTATTCTTCAAAAACATCAACAATTATAACAGAAATATTATCCCCGCCACCTGCTTTCTTGGCAATTTCAACAATGTCCAATGCGGAATAATCTTCCATTAAAAGTTCTTCCAGTTCCTCGTCATCCAGCATATCGGTTAATCCGTCACTACAAATCAAAATAACATCATCAGGTAAAATAATATCACCTATATAATGAAAATCAAGAAATGTTGATTCACCACCACCTATCGAATTATAAATCAAATGTGATCTCGATCTTGGTAACCCCTGAATTTCGGATATTGAATGGTCTTTAGATATCTGCCTCAGGTAACCCTTGCGAAATCTGTATAATCGGCTGTCACCTGCACCTGCATAAAATATTCTGCCTTCGTAAAAGATTGCCCCAATAAGAGTTGCTCCCATACCCTTTTTAAGGCGGTTAACTTCCCCTTCATGTTTGATATACTCGTGAGTTTCCTGCGCAATCTTATTGTATATCGCCGAAAGCTGAATATCACTCAGGTTATGTGCAAGATTAACTGTCTCTTCAGCAAACCGTCTCAACACAATTTCGCTCGCAACCTCGCCAGCATCATGGCCACCCATCCCGTCTGATACTCCCAACATGATGGGATAATCCAACTCATCAAGGTCAATCTCTATTACCGAACTGTCATTTCTAAAAATTCTATCGGCGACTAGCACCATATCTTCATTTTTTTTTCTAACAGCTCCGATATCACAAACGGCATCGATGAATAATTTCATAACCGACCGATTTTCCGGAAGAATAAATTGTTCTTATACTTTTAATAGTAATACTTTCGTAATTTACGAATAATAATTCAGAAATAGGTAATTGGATATTTTTATGATAACTCTTCGTTAACCTTATGTTTATTAGTCAACACCCAAATATATTGATTATTATAATATTATTCCTATTTTTATTTTATACCGATTTATACCCCCAAAAACATCAATTATACGATGATATGGTGCATATCTCGCAGTATATTTGCGCAAATGAAATGACCTCGCTCAATAAACAGCCATCAGTATGGATCGATTCCCTCTTTAATTATACTATGCGTTTTAAAAACAATGATATCTCCGAAACTCTTTTTTTATTAACTTTTGTCACACTTCAATACAAAGAAATGCCACTTAAAATTCCAATAATTGAAAAAGAAATATTTATGCCGCTCCCTCACCCCCACGATTCTTTGTTCAATGCAAAAAACAAAGCGATGCCAAAACTTTTTTTTTACTTCTCCCCTGTTAATAAAAACGATAGGGATAAATACAGCCATTTTTTTGGGAATGCATTTTTATCTTTTAACATAGACTTATTTAATTTATCAAAATTTATGGGTATCTTTGTTGAATATTTTGAAGATACATTCAAGGTGGAAGGTGCAGTCGATCTCAAAGATATTTATACTAATTTTCTGGGTGAAATATTTGGAAGAAACATCTCGGAAAACCCTAACGTACTTCCATCTAAAGTAATATCTTCCATTGACATACTTTTTTACATGCAATTATAACATGGGTGATAAATGAAGTCGATTTTAGTGATTGACGATGAAAAAGAAATTTGCGAGAGTATCAAGATGATTCTCGAATATGAGGATTATTATGTCGATTCATCTTCTGATGTTCTTGCGGCGCTTAAAAAAATTGAGTACATGATGCCGGATGCTCTACTTCTTGATATTCAAATGCCTAAAATGAATGGTTTCGAGGTTTTAGGCTGGATTAAAGAAAAAGGCATTGATGTAACTGTAATAATGATCTCTGCATTCAGCAGTCTCGAAAATGCTGTCAAGGCAACAAAACTCGGGGCTTTTGACTTTATCGAAAAACCCATCGATCGCGACAAGCTTCTTATTAGTGTAAGAAATGCCGTTAATCATGCCGGGCTTAAAAAAGAAAATAAAAAACTCAAAGAGGTAATTGGGAACGATTCCAAAATAATTGGCGAAAGTGCCAAAATAAAAAATATTCTGGAAACAATCGAGCGGGTAGCTGTTACAGATGCGCGTGTTATGATTACAGGAGAAAATGGCACGGGAAAAGAATTAGTTGCGCGTGCTATCCATTCCAAAAGCAAACGAGCCGCCAATGAACTGGTTGAAGTTAACTGCGCTGCTATACCCAATGAATTGATTGAATCCGAATTATTTGGTCACGAGAAAGGTTCATTTACCGGTGCTTCGAATCAAAGAATTGGGAAGTTCGAAAAAGCTAATGGCGGTACTCTCTTTCTTGATGAGATTGGTGATATGAGTTTACAGGCCCAGGCAAAAGTATTACGGGCAATCGAGGAAGGTAGAATCGAACGTGTTGGGGGAAATAATAAAATTGAAGTTAATGTTCGGATAATTTCAGCTACCAATAAAAATCTACAGGATGAAATTTCAGAGGGTAATTTCCGTGAGGATTTGTACCATCGTCTTAATGTTATCCCTTTGCATGTTCCCCCTCTTAGAGAAAGGAACGAAGATATTCCCCTGCTAATTCAGCACTTCATCGATGATATATGCGTAAAAAACGGTTTCTCTAAAAAGAAACTCGATGATAAAGGTTTGGAACTACTAAAGAAACAATCCTGGACCGGGAATGTAAGAGAACTAAGGAACTTCATTGAACGTGTATTGATAATGAGTCCCGGTGATATTTTATCTGAAAATGATATCAGAGTTTATCTGCCGGGTAACAACTCGAAGCAGGACGAACTATTAAATATTTCGAATTCTTTTCAGGAATTTAAAGAAAATGCTGAGAAAGCTTTTATATTTAAACAACTTGAAGCTAATTCCTGGAATATCAGTAAAACAGCAGAGATTTTGGGTATTCAAAGAAGCCATTTATATGGCAAAATGAAAAAATATAACATAGAAAAGGATGGGTAATCATGAGCAACACCATATTTTCTAAAATAATTAACCGGGAAATCCCGGCTGATATTGTTTTCGAAACACCTTCAGTTCTGGCATTTAGAGATATCAACCCACAGGCGCCGGTTCATATTCTGATCATCCCCAAAATTGAGATACCAACGGTACGTGAAATCAATGGGAAAATTCATGCTGAGCTTTTAGGTGAACTATTTGACGCTGCAAATAAAATTGCAGAAGCTGAAGGAATAGCGAAAGATGGTTTCCGACTGGTATTTAATTGTGATAAAAATGGTGGTCAGGAAGTTTATCACATTCACATGCATTTGCTTGGTGGTAGAAAAATGAATTGGCCTCCGGGCTGATTATTCAATTGCTTTATCGGCGATGTCTTTTCTATAATACATGCCCTTAAATGATATTTTTTGAATCGAATGATATACAGCGGCTTTTGTTTCTGCAAGAGTCGCGTTTTCTTTAATTGCAGAAACTCCTAAAACCCTCCCTCCGGAATTATAAAGTTTACCATCTTTTTCTGTTGTCCCAGCGTGAAATACCATTATTCCCTTTTCTGAAATTAGGTCCAAACCGCTTATTTCAAATCCTTTTTTATACGCATCCGGGTAACCTTCAGAAGCGGCAATAACAGTGATACAATTACCTTGTTTTATTTCAACTGAGGTTTTATCAATTTCAGGAACAGCACTGGTAAACAGCAATCTTAAAAAGTCACCTTCCAGTAAAGGAAGAACAGCCTGCGTTTCAGGGTCCCCAAACCTGCAATTGAATTCCACCACTTTAGGACCATCGTCGGTAAGCATTATCCCGCAATATAAACATCCTTTGTAGGGATGCCCTTCTTGCTTCATCGCAGCAATTGTTGGCTTAATAATATTGTTTTCAATTTCTGCCATTACTTCATTCGTTACAATCGGTGCAGGTGAATAAGCGCCCATTCCACCGGTATTCGGTCCAAGATCATTATCAAATATTCTTTTATGATCCTGTGAAGATGGGAGAAGAAAGTAATTTTCCCCGTCTGTAATTGCAAATATTGAGGCTTCCTGACCTCTCATGAACTCCTCAACAACTACTTTTTCACCTGAATCACCAAAACGTTTATTCATCATACAAGCATCTATAGCTTGTAAAGCTTCTTCTCTCGTCGTGCAGATTAACACACCTTTGCCGGCTGCCAGTCCGGATGCCTTAACTACAACGGGCAAATCGCATTTCGACACATAATTTCTCGCAACTTCAATTTCGGTACTATTGAATATTTCATAACCGGCAGTTGGAATACCATACTTTTTCATCAGATTTTTTGAAAACGCTTTATCTCCTTCAAGACGTGCGGCTAATTTTCCCGGTCCAAACGCCGGAATACCTTTCTCACCCAGGTAATCTACAATACCGTCAACAAGTGGCTGCTCAGGACCAACGCATACAAATTCTATTTGCTCTTTTTCGCAAAATCGTACAATAGCTTCAAAATCAGAAATATCCAGATTTACATTTTCACCACAACTTGCGGTACCGGGATTTCCCGGTGCAATAAACAATTTCGAGAGAGACTTACTTTCTGCTATTTTATAAGCAAGTGCATGTTCCCTTCCACCCGAGCCGATAAGCAATACTTTCATTTTAGTCCTTCAATAAAAATTGAAATTGTTTAGTCAATTGTTCAGTAAGATAAATCCGGTTATACCCATCAACATACTCATCAGAAGGCTTTGGTAATTTGCCCTGGTGGAATTTATTGTATATATCCACAAGAGTATTTTTGATCTCTTCAATATTATCCGGTTCACACACGAAAGAAGCTTTATATTCTTTAGCTACAATTTCCGCAATGCCTTTTGGTACAGTTGCCAGAATAGGTTTTTTCGTCCCGAAATATTCAAGAAGTTTCCCGGGGGTTACTGTATCAATATTTTTATTTTTACCTAACATAACCCAGAGTAAATCAGCACCTATCAGTTTTCCTATCACTTCATCATGCTCCATGTAACCGTGATCGAAGACATACTCGCTCAAGCCAAGTTTTTTTACCAGCACTGCATTTTCACGTCTGAACATACCGGCAAAATGGAATTGAATATTGGAAGCTATTTCCGGTCGTTCAGTCAGTAATTCCCTGAAAGCCTTTAACATATATTTTGGAGTTACACTCTCATAAAATATCCCGGAATAAACAATCTTAAGTTTATCATTCACGGGAAGTGTATTTTTTTTATTTTCGAAATCCTCCGGATCAAAACCATGCGGGATAATCGTGATATCCTCGAAAGAAAGAAATGGAAATTTTTGGAGCAGATTTTCTTTAATTTTCCTGTTGACGACAATTATATGGTCACTATTCTTAAGGGCGTTATATTCTAACTTTTTATGTTTTACCTTGTGATAAGGCGTTGGATAAAACGCAAAATGATTACCCGACCATAAATCGCGATAATCTACAAAAAGGGGGATATTAAAATTACTTTTTAATTTGGCAAGCTTCTCGAATGGCGAAAAGGGAGGAATCGTGACATAGATAGCATCAAACTTTTCCTCTTTCAACAAATCTTTTATAACTTTAACCGCCTTATTAGACCATGCAATTTTATTATCAGGAATGAAAAACGTCTTGCTTATTTTACTCATCATTTTTCTGAACCATTCCGCAGGCATCTTAATTCTCCCGTTTTTGTTAACGAGAGAATACGGATCCTTTGCCCCGGTGCGTATAACACGCACACCGGTAGCTTCAAGCTCCTTCAGCATGGCGTAATCATGGGCAAAATAAGCCGTTTGATCCGTCGTGATAACTGTCGGCTCCCAATTAAAGCGGGACATGTACTTTACAAATTTCAAAGTACGCTGAACCCCGCTCAAACCCATTGGCGGGAAATAATATGCTACTACTAATACCTTAAACATACGAACTCGCGATAAATCAAATCAATCTATTACATCGAAGCTTTGGAATGATAATTTGGTGATTCCTTGGTTATAATAACGTCGTGTGGATGGCTCTCGCGCAATCCCGAATTAGTTATTTTTACAAACCTGGCTTCTGTTTTTAACTCTTCAATCGTTCTCGCTCCGCAATAACCCATCGCGGCTCTTAATCCACCAATAAACTGATAGATAGTATCTGTCAAATATCCCTTGTAAGGAACTCTTCCTTCAACACCTTCAGGAACAAGTTTTTTAATATCATCTTCGGCATCCTGGAAATAACGATCTTTACTACCCGATTTCATTGCTTCTATCGAGCCCATTCCACGGTACACTTTGAAACTTCTCCCTTCATACAACACTTTTTCACCCGGAGTTTCCTCAACACCGGCAAGCATTCCGCCAACCATAACGGTATCGGCACCTGCTGCAATTGCTTTTGGAACATCTCCTGTCTGCTTTATTCCACCATCTGCTATAATAGGGATGCCCTTTCCTTTTAATGCATCAGCAACTACCATCACGGCAGATATCTGTGGTACACCAACACCGGCAACAACTCTGGTTGTACAGATAGAACCGGCTCCTATACCTACTTTAACAGCATTTACACCATTCGCAACAAGATCAAGCGCTGCCTCTTTGGTGACTATATTCCCGGCTACAAGCTGTAAATCTTTATATTTCTGACGGACCTTCTTAACCATATCAAGTACGCCCTGTGAGTGACCATGTGCAGTATCTATAACTAACACATCCACATTTGCGGCGACAAGTGCTTCCACTCTTTCAAGTGTATCGGCGGTTACTCCAACTGCGGCACCTACCCTTAACCTTCCCAGTTCATCCTTGCACGCATTCGGGTATTTCTTTTTCTTGGAAATATCCTTGAAGGTGATTAATCCTCTCAATGTTCCATCATCGTCAACAACCGGCAATTTTTCAATCCTGTGTCGCTGTAAAATTGATTCAGCCTGTTCAAGTGTAGTACCAACCGGAGCAGTAATAAGATTATTTTTCGTCATGATATCCTGAATAGGCTGAGAAAGATTAGGCTCAAACCTTAAATCTCTGTTCGTCAATATTCCGATAAGTTTGAATTCTTCGTTCACGATAGGAATACCTGAGATACGGTATTTCGACATTAAATCTTTTGCATTCGCAACGGTAAAATTAGGACCAAGTGTTATTGGTTTATGAATCATACCACTTTCAGAACGTTTTACTTTGTCAACTTCCTCTGCCTGGCGTGCGATAGATAAATTTTTATGAACTATCCCAATCCCACCTTGTGAAGCCATGGCGATTGCCATATTTGATTCTGTAACCGTATCCATTGCCGCAGAAAGGATAGGTATATTTAGTTTTATTTCAGGAGTTAAATATGCTGATACATCTGTGTCTCGGGGCAAAACCATAGAATGAGCCGGTACAAGTAAAATATCATCAAATGTGATCCCGTCATATAATATTTTTTCTGAATTCATAACCTTCCTCATATTATTAAAAAGACCGCACAAGCGGTCTCATTTATTATTCAAAAGCACTATGTCCGGTAATATCCTCACCTAATATCAGCGTGTGCATCTCGTGGGTTCCCTCGTAGGTTTTTACGGATTCCAGATTTGCCGAATGCCTCATCACGGGATATTCATCAAGTATACCGTTTGCACCTAATATTTCACGGGCAACGCGGGCACCTTCAAGGGCAACTTCACAATTGTTACGTTTCGCCATTGAAATGTGTGTATGTTTTATATTTCCCGAATCTTTCAATTTTGCCAAATGGAAATTCATAAGTTGAGCTTTAGTTATCTCGGTGAGCATCCATACAAGTTTTGCTTGTGTCAACTGATACCCCGCTATAGGTCTGCTAAACTGCACTCTGGATTGCGCATACGATAAGGCAGAATCGTACGTTGCCATCATTGACCCGATAACACCCCATGCAATGCCATACCTTGCCTGATTCAAACACATTAAAGGAGATTTTAATCCCCCGCTGTTTGGTAATACATTATCGTCAGGAATAAAACAATCCTGAAATATTAGCTCTGAAGTCACGGAAGCTCTAAGAGAATGTTTCCCCTTCATTTCGGGAGCAGTAAAACCCTTAGTTCCTTTTTCAACCAAAAAGCCTTTTACTTTGCCGTCCAATTTTGCCCAGACAACAGCAACATCAGCAAGAGTGCCGTTAGTGATCCACATCTTTGCGCCGTTAAGAATATATCCGCCGTCAACTTTATCTGCTTTTGTTACCATACCACCCGGATTCGAACCATAATCCGGCTCGGTTAATCCAAAACAACCAATTTTTTCACCAGTCGCTAATGTTGGAAGCCATTTTTTGCGCTGTTCTTCACTCCCGAATGTATAAATAGGGTACATAACCAGTCCGGATTGTACAGATGCAAAACTCCGTACCCCGGAGTCACCGCGCTCCAGTTCCTGCATTACAAGACCATAAGCTACATTATTCAATCCGGCGCAGCCATATTCTTGTGGAAGGGTCATTCCAAAAACACCAAGCTCGCCCATCTTTGTGGCAAGCTGCATGGGGAAAGTACCTTCACGATAATTTTTTTCTATAATAGGGATAACTTCATCGTCAACAAACTCACGTACTGTATCCCTGATCATTCTTTCCTCCTCAGTGAGGAGTGCATCTATATTAAAATAATCTACGCCTTCGAACTTCTTCATAAAAACCTTTCAGTCAATATTACTTTTTAACAGTTTTTCAATTGTCCTAAAAATTAAATCTCTCTGAAAACCCCGGTTTACCAGATAATTATATAAACGTGCTTTAATTTTTAACGGTTCAGATACTTTATTTTGAATTTCTTTAAGCTTTTTCTCTGCAACTATTTCTATATTAATTTCATTTTTTTTATCCTGTGAATATAACAATTCATAACGAGTTATTATAGTATTTTCGATACCTTTTTCAAAAAGTTCGCGCTTGATCCTGTCAAATCCATACTTGCGGTTCATTCTTTGTTTGATGTACAATTCTGCGAAATAACTGTCATCAAGGTATCCATTTTCTTCAAGATAATCTGCTACATCCGAGGCAGCATTTTTACTAAACTCTTTACCTGTTAATTTAGCGATAAGTTCCTTTTTAGAATGACTTCTCCTTGCCAACAATCTGAAGGCAGCTTGTTTTACCCTGATAAACTCATCAAACCCCTGTATTTCACGCAACTTTTCATCTGTGATATCATCATTTTTACGTAAACCAAACTTATAAACAGTTTCAGGGTCAAGATAAAAAGGTTCACCAAGATCGTGAACCACTTTTATCTTATACTTTAATTGTTGAATCTTTATAATTTTCAAGGATTATTTCTTTTTTGGAGTCTCTTTTGCAGGTTCTTCCTCGATATTCATTCCGAGGAGTGTCATCAATTCTTTTTGTAATTTATCCATCATCACGTTGTCTTCAATCAATTTCTGACGGAACTGCTCTCTTCCCTGGAATCTGTCTTCACCATAAGTGAACCAAGCACCACTTTTCTTGATAATTCCCTTGTCCACTGCCAGATCAAGCATATCGCCAGCCTTGCTTATACCCTCGTTATACATGATGTCAAACTCAACTTCACGGAAAGGAGGCGCTACTTTACTTTTAACAATTTTAACTTTGGTCCTGTTGCCAACAACATCCTGTCCGTTTTTGATTGCTGCAATTCGACGAATATCCATCCTGAGAGAAGCATAAAACTTAAGCGCGTTGCCCCCGGTTGTTGTTTCGGGATTACCAAACATAACACCAATTTTACTACGGAGCTGATTTGTAAAAATAACACACGTTTTCGACCTGCTAATGGCACCAGTCAGTTTCCTTAATGCCTGCGACATCAACCTTGCCTGCATTGCCATCTGGGGATCACCCATCTCCCCTTCAATTTCCGCACGGGGAACCAATGCCGCTACAGAGTCGATCACTATCACATCAAGTGCGTTACTTCGAACAAGCGTATCAGCAATTTCAAGTGCTTGTTCACCGTAATCCGGTTGAGATAACAATATGTTATTTGTGTCAACATGAAGTCTTTTAGCGTAGTTTAGATCCAAAGCATGCTCGGCATCAATAAAAGCCGCTAATCCGCCTACTTTTTGCGCTTCGGCAATAATGTGCAAACACAATGTAGTTTTACCCGAAGACTCTGGACCATATATTTCAACAATTCTGCCTCTTGGCACGCCACCAATTCCAAGGGCATAATCGAGCGAAAGCGAACCCGTAGAAATTGATTCAACTTTGTTTATCACTCCATCGCCCAATTTCATTATCGAACCCTTGCCATAGGTTTTTTCAATACTATAAATCGTTTCCTCTAATATTTTCATCTTAGCTTCTTTATCAGATGCCATTATTCCTCCAAACTATTTTATTTCGAAACTTTTTATTTCTTTATAAACTGATCCGGTTTTTAATAATTCACTTTTAAAAAGTGTAATTTTTTCTGCCTTAAAATTTAAGTCTTCAATCACGTAATCAGGAAATTCAGAAAGCCTGTTTAAATCCTCACTCCCTTTTATTCTTAACAAAGTTATGTGAGCCTTAAAAGCTCTTTTTTCCTTTTCGAATCCCAGAATATTTAATTCTTTATCTACTTGTGAAGCTAACTGTTCAAGAAAAATATTTTTTTCAAATCCTGCCCATAAAATTGAGGGTATCCCTTTTTTCCTGAATAATCCAAATCCCGTTGCAGATAAATTAATATTGGAATACTTACTTATTACATGTTCTAAAGTATCTATTATCGTCGGGATTTTAGCCGAATTCACGTCACCCAAAAACTTCAAAGTAATATGTAGCTTTACTTTTGGTTCCCACCTGGCTTTTTTACTGCTCCCGTAAATCTCGTCCCTGAAAATAATCAATCTGTCTATAATTTCATCCGGCAGCTTTACCGCCACAAAAAGCCTATTCATCATAAGAGATACCAAGCAAGTGTCTTCTCAGCATATCAAGAGCAGCTTGCGATGTACGATCTTTATTCAACAATCTGTCATCACCAAATCTGAATTCTTTCGCCGTGCAGATTTTATCGTCACAGATACCGATGTAAACCAGCCCTACAGGCTTCTCATCAGAACCTCCATCCGGACCCATGATTCCTGTAACTGCAAGCCCGATATCAGTCATACTTACCGCGCGAATCCCCTCTGCCATCTGTCTGGCAATCTCCAAACTCACAGCACCTTTCTCATGGATCATATCTTCATTTACTTTAAGGTTTTCAACTTTTGCAGCATTACTGTAAGTAACCATTCCACGTTCAAAAAAGGCACTGCTTCCTGCGATATTAGTCAATCGGTTACTGATTAAACCACCTGTACAAGATTCTGCTACCGCAACTGTCAATCCCCTGTCGATCAATAAGCGTGAAACTACATCTTCCAAGGAAACATTGTTGGCTCCATATATATATCTGCCAACAATCGCCCTTATTCTCTGCTCAATTTCTTCAAGATTACTTTTTGCCATCTCTTCCGTTTCACCGGAAACCGTAAGCCTCATCTTTACACCAAACTGATTTGGGAGAAAAGCAAGTTTTGCTTTCCCGAGTAACTCCTCGATATTTCCAAGACGCTCAAACAAAAATGATTCAGGAATTCCCGTCGTGAGTAAGTTCTTCGTGTATTTAAATTCGCTCAACCCCCCAAGTTTTTCTATTAATCGAGGGATAACAAACTTATCCATCATATCTTCCATTTCATAAGGCACGCCCGGCATAACCACAAATATTTTACCTTCTTTTTCAATCCAGATACCGGGTGCGGTACCGCGCGCATTTCTTATTGCTTCACTTATTTTGGGAACGTAAGCCTGTTTCCTGTTAAGGTCCGTTATTTCACGTCCTCTTCGTTTGAAGAGTTTTTCAACATCTCCCAGTACATCCTCATTGAGCACAAGTTCGGTGGAAAAAAAGTCAACCACGGCTTTAAGTGTAATATCATCATGAGTGGGTCCTAAACCGCCGGTCACAACTATTAGATCCGATGTATTAAACGCAATCTGAAATTCTTTTTTTACTTCATCAATATCATCGGCGATAATTGTAGTTTTACCAATTTTTAGTTGAATTTCGGTAAGTTTACTCCCAATTACAGCCGCATTAGTATTTATTGTCTGTCCAATTAAAAGCTCGTCGCCTATGCTTATCAAATATGCTTTCATAATATTCAAAGTTGTTGTAGTATTATCAATTGATTAAAAATAAGGCTATATGCATTATAATAAAAGTATAAAAACCGCTTATAACATCATCCAGCATTATGCCCATCCCGCCGGTTAGGCTCTCTGCATTTCTGGCAGGAGATGGTTTGATGATATCAAGTGCGCGCCAAAGTATAAATGCGGCTAGAATTACATATATATCTTTCGGAAGAAACAGGTAACTTATCCATGTGCCGACTACCTCATCAAGAGTAAACTGGGAAGGGTCTTTTCCATATACTGCTTCAAATTTATCACCAACTTTCAAACCCCATAAAAACAGGAGTCCGGTCAAGGGTAATATAACATAAATATTTTCAAAGTTGGGGATAAAATAAATTAGCGTGGCAGCCAAACTCCCCCATGTACCTGATGCAAAAGGGATGTACCCGGTGTAAAATGCACTCCCGGCAATTTTTTCAATTTTATTTAGCATTTATCTTGAACTGGTTTTTAAGAGAGTATATATTTTTGAAAATGTAGGTAGCGCCTGTCCATACAGTAAGGATTGTAATTAGTAGCATGCAGATATAAATTAAATCCGGATGTAATAAAATATCTATTATTTCCGGATAAGCCGAATAAACCGGCTCTATGGTTTTTAACGTAAATAACATTAGTGTATAATACAAGAATGCCATCTGAATAAATGTTTTCCATTTTGCAAGTACACTGGTTGAAAATGACCAGCCGGCATATTCAGCATATAGCCTTAATCCTGTAATTATAAAATCCCTCGAAATAATAAGTACTACCATCCAGCCGGAATAAACATCAATCATGACAAATGAAACGAATGCTGCCGATGTTAATATTTTATCCGCCAGAGGATCAAGAAATTTCCCCCAGTTCGTTATATAATTAAATTTTCTCGCGAGCCAGCCGTCATACCAATCGGTAATCGCGGCAATCACGAACACCACGATTGATATTTGTTTCAGCACAACATCTTCCGAGAGGAAAAGATACATAAATACTGGTGTTAGGATTATGCGCGCAACGGTAAGCTGATTTGGAAGTACCATAAATTTTATTCTTCAAAGCCATTCATTTTTAAAAGATCATTATACTGGTAAATGCCCGTGTTATGACCATCACGCCAGACTATGTTAAGCCCGTAAAACCCGACAGTTTTTATTTCTGTTATCGAAAGTTGGTCAAGTGTGTATATTGGAATATAGGTGTTTCCTTCTTCTTCAAGTGCTGCTTTACATAAAGCACAAGGACATTCACGCCTTAATTCCATTAACTTGATATTTTGAACTTTCCCATCATCCCACACAACTCTGAGAAACTCTTTATCTTTGATACTTATTTTTACTGGTTTCATTTTTAAAGTTTATTTCCGGTTAATTTCGAAAAAACTTCCAGATATTTTGAAGAAGTATTATTAATCACCTCTTCAGGTAAATCCGGCGCTGGAGGCTGTTTATTAAAATTTATACTTATCAGATAATCTCTCACGTATTGTTTATCATAACTCAGCGGTGAAATTCCTGTCTGATATTCATCTTTAACCCAAAAACGGGATGAATCAGGTGTAAGCAACTCATCAATTAAAATTACTTCACCATTCAGAATGCCAAATTCCATTTTAGTATCTGCTATAATAATACCTCTTTCGAACGCATAATCATAAGCATTTTTATAAATTGTAATTGCAGCGGATTCAATTTTGTTGTAAATACCTTCGCCTACCAATTTTCTTGCATCTTCAGGCGAAATATTCAAGTCGTGATCACCAATTTCTGCTTTTGTTGAGGGAGTAAACAGGGGTTCCGGTAATCGCGCTGATTGTTTTAATCCGGAAGGTAGTTTTATCCCGCAAACAGTACCTTTACTTTCATACTCCAACCAACCGCTGCCCGAAATATAACCGCGTACAATACATTCCAATGGTATTAATTCGGCTTTTTTTACAATCATCGACCTATCTTTAAGTGTGTCGAGATATGGGGCGCATATTTCCGGATATTTTTTAACATCGGCTGTAACAAAATGATTTTTTATCACTCCTGAAAATTTATTAAACCAGAATTCAGAAATACGGTTTAGAACTTTCCCTTTAAATGGAATCCCCTGGTTCATTATAACATCAAATGCCGAAAGTCTATCCGATGAGACCATCAGATAATAATCACCCAGATCATATATCTCACGTACTTTCCCCTGCTTAACCAATTTTAAATCTGAAAATTCGCTTTTTAAAACAACTTCTGTACTCATAATTTGCTCATTCTAACATAAATAGTTGATGGAAATAGAGAATCCTCCGGTTTTACTTGATATTTCAAAATTGAGGATATATCTTTTGAACACTTTTCCGAATACACAAAATAAAAAAATTACACCTGATTTAATAGAATCGTTTTAAATAATTTCTAATTCACAAAAAAGGACGAAGAATGGCATCATCAGAAAACCTTTCAACAAATCAATCGAATAAATTCCCCTTAACTTTTTGGATAGCAAATACCATGGAGATTTTCGAGCGAATGGCATGGTACGGATTTTTCGCTGTTTCTTCCTTGTATATTACGGGGGCAGTTGACGAAGGAGGATTAGGCTTTACTGATGAAGACCGCGGCGTTTTGCAGGGTGTGTCAACTTTTTTCCTCTACCTGTTCCCTGTGGTTACAGGTACACTTGCGGATCGTTATGGTTTTAAAAAGATGCTTTTTGCTGCATTTACTGTACTGGTCCCGGCTTATTACCTGTTAGGTCAGTTTAAAACATTCCCTACATTTTTCCTTGCTTTTATGTTTGTCGCACTGGGCGCTGCAATGTTTAAACCTGTTATAATAGGTACTATCTCTACGGTAACAAATGATAAAAACTCATCACTCGGGTTCGGCATTTTTTACATGATGGTTAACATAGGCGGATTTGCAGGTCCCTTCGTGGCTGGTGTAATGAGAGCCATGGATTGGAATTACGTTTTTATTGCTTCCGCCGGTTGGATTGCAATCAATTTTATTTTTGTTTCACTCTTTTATAAAGAACCAACGAGTGAAGCCGATTCTAAAAATCCTCGAACTCTTAAAAAAACTCTCTCCGATATGGTGGAAGTTCTCGGCAATGGCAGGTTTTTCCTATTTGTTTTTGGCTTATTATTTATTCTCGTGATGGGTTCTAAATTCACGTCCGATGATACTGTTACCTGGAACCAGATTTTAATGATTTCAATTGTTTGGGCTGCTTTAAACTATATTTTTGATTTAATCGTGAAAAAAAATCGTGAAAGTGATAAAAACTGGTTTTTACACCCGATGAAACTTGGGGACTGGCGTTTCGGTCTATTCCTATTATTAATGTCGGGTTTTTGGACATCCTTTAATCAGATATTTTACACGCTTCCTCTCTACATCCGCGATTTTACTGATACATCCGATTTATTTTCTACTCTAACCGGAATACTTACATTTGTTGGATTGGAATCCTGGATTGAAACTATTAAAGGCTCAATGGCAGTTTCAGGGCAGATTAACCCTGAGTATATTATCAACGTTAATTCCGGGGGGATAATTTTCTTTCAGGTATTAGTATCATATCTTGTTTCCAGGTTAAAACCTTTTACCACCATATTCTGGGGTGTACTCATAACGGTAGTTTCTTTTAGTATCTTGATTTTTGGAACTTCCGGCTGGGTGGTATTTGCAGGGATAATGGTATTTTCATTTGGCGAGATGATGGCATCACCTAAATCTAAAGAATATACAGGTAAAATTGCACCCCCCGGAAAAGTTGGTATGTACATGGGGTATTTTTACTGGTGTGTCGCACTTGGCAACTTGTTCGGAGGTATCTTATCCGGTCAGCTTTATGGAATTTTTGCTCGCGATATGCAGCGCCCGGATTTAATGTGGATGATATTTGCATTACTTGCTTTCGTCTCCGCACTTGTTATATTATTCTATGATAAATTAATTATTAAAAAAATGACTAAAAATTAATTTTCAACTGAGGTTTTAATGAAAGATTATCAATTATTAGGATTTCTCGGCGTTTTTTTTCTCGCGGTATTTCTGTTTTCTCCTTTGGCTGTGGTAAATAACAATATTGCGACCATAGCGCCGGTATTTAATAACTTCACAATAGCCGACGGTTTCTGGAAATGGTTGGATATCTCTGCATTTGCAGTAACCTTGTATATTGTTGTTCCGCTTGCTGCATATTTTATATTTCGTGGTAAAAAATGGGGAGTGATAATTACTGCCTCCGTTAGCCTGATAAGTACCCTCTTTATTCTTGCAGCTTTATGGATAACAGATGTCAACACCATCGGCGATAAAACTTTGTCTTTCCATTTTTCATGGGGTTGGCTGCCTTTCCTTATCGGAATTTTAGCAATTTATTACAGTGGCAGCAGGATGAATAAAATTTCAATATAAAAAAAAGAAAAGCCCGATTTATGAAAATATAAATCGGGCTATAAGTACCCCCGGTAGGAATCGAACCTACGCTTGCGGCTCCGGAGGCCACCGCTCTATCCACTGAGCTACGGGGGCAAATAGATAAATCAAATATAACGAAAAATCTTCCCCTTAAAAAATCTTCACACCAAATTAAAGATTTTTTGAATATCCTTTTCGAATTCCATACTGGAATAACTTGAGAATTACAACAATAGAGATTAAAAGCCAGATAATTCCCCAGATAACAGAAGGTACGCCGGAAAGCGAAGACAATAATGATGCATCACTCCCAAGGTAGGTATTAACCACAAGATCCTGCCCGATATCTATTGCCACGTAAAAAGCACTTGTTATTCCAAGGAATTTTGTGATATATCCGTGCAGCATTCCCGGCAGATATCGTGGAGCAATAATAAAATATAAACCGAATAATGAAATAATCATTCCGGCAAAAATATTTTCCATATAATTTGCGGTTATAAATATCAAGACAGACCCTAGAAAGATAGAGAACCCCAAATTCCATTTTTTATTGTAACCTGAAACAAATAATGCGCTCCCCCATAAAAGACTACCGAGATAGCCGGCAGATGCAATAAACATCTGATTCCCGCCGCTTGAGATACAATGCCCGCCAAGACGTTCATTTATGGCAATTTCAACAATATAACCGCCGGAAAGTACCGCTGCTATACCATGACTAATTTCATGTAATATAACCACTAAAAGTTTCACTGGATATATAACAACAGTATTCCACAAGAGGTAAGTCACTGCCGTCATAAAACTTAAAATAAGCAGTTCTATTATTTTTTTTTTGTTTTCTGTCATACTTTTAAATTTTAGTTACTGAAAATATAAAAATTAGATTGAATCTGATA
>Ga0209692_10002746_pt1 | contig 18339 bp, 14 predicted proteins | sample tdDd472_FD_187129 | JGI IMG/M metagenome (GOLD analysis project Ga0209692, IMG submission 187129) | Marine sediment microbial communities from the Atlantic coast under amendment with organic carbon and nitrate - tdDd47.2 (SPAdes)... | ecosystem: Environmental > Aquatic > Marine > Coastal >...
AGTAAAGCCTGACTACTCCTGTGATGGATCGTGGTCAACCGACTGCACAACAAACACCTGGGATGAGCGGGGCAACCTCTTAACCACCGTTACCGATGGCCGATGCAACGGCGATACGGAATACTTCCACACCTGCCGAATCAACACATACGACGAATGCAACAACCCCCTAACCGAGCAATACTCCGTAAGCTGTACCGAAGATCACACCTATGTTACCTATACCAATGAATACTGGTGATAGCATTATGGTCGGGCAACAGCCCGACAAACCGCCTCTCCTGCAGGAGAGGTCGAAACCAAAAGGTTTCGGGTGAGGTATTCCTGCCATACACCATGTTGGTTCAGCGTCTCCGACCTGAACCTTAATCTATTCCTCAAGCATCTCCCGACCAGCATTCCAAACCATAAAACAAAACAAGCCAGAGCAGCCATAACAGCCACTCTGGCTTTTCTTTTATCTAACACCTATGACTCACACACCCCCATCGAATCAACCCGCCACATTAACCTGGAAGAATGATATTGATGTTGGTTCAGCGTCTCCCGACCTGAACCTTATGTTATGCCCGTGTTGGAGCAATGGTTCCCACCTTGCTCCTGAATATTCCCAGTTTTCAAGTCGGGCAAAAGCCCGACAAACCGCCTCTCCTGCAGGAGAGGTCGAAACCAAAAGGTTTCGGGTGAGGTATCTTGTGTTGGTTAAGCATCTCCTAACCAGCACCCCAAACCACCAAAACGTCATCCCGTAACAAGATGCGAGATCCACCAACCTTACCTCTACCCATTCTGTATGCACCTAAAACCCACCACATACAAACAACCGCAACCACTGGACTGACAGAATATTTCACTTGGATAGCAAAAAAGCATAATTATTTTGTAAAAACACAGCAAAAACAGTCAACTCACTAAAAATTGACCTCGAAAAATGCGCTCTGAGCAGCTTTTTAGCGTCAACAAAGCCTACCATATACCCCAATTTTAACGATTTCACCCTGTTTTGGGATCTTTTACCGCAATTTCAGCACCTGACTCACGTGAATCCGGAGGCTAATCCGCATATTTGACAGATTCAAAAGCAGCTTATTCCGCAAATTCCACTGGCCACAGCAAACACAAACACAAATTTCTTGCGGATAAGCCACAAATCTAACACCGCCAAGGCACAAACACCGGAGGATCCGACACACCAGAGGGCAAATTGCGACCAACAGCCACCAAACACCGCCGATCCAACCACAATAGACCGCAAATTGCGACCAGCAGCCATCAAATACCGCCGATCCAGCCACACCAGACCGCAAATTGCGACCAGCAGCCACCAAATACCGCCGATCCAGCCACACCAGACCGCAAATTGCGACCAGCAGCCATCAAATACCGCCGATCCAGCCACACCAGACCGCAAATTGCGACCAGCAGCCACCAAATACCGCCGATCCAGCCACACCAGACCGCAAATTGCGCCTGGCACATTACAAATATCACCGGATTGCCGATTCTCAACCACATTCCGCGCCATAAATCCCCGTCAATGTCCCCCAATATACGATCCGCCGGCCTATCCGACACCAACCGCACACAGAATCCTCGGACTGTCGGCTATTCCGACACTGATCCGCACATTGGCAGTACATCCACGGACATCCCACGACACTTTTAGGTTGATAATACTAGACTTTTATCCTGCCATGTTACATGTTGCCTCATATCATCTCACGTATCCTGATGTATTCTGAATTACTCTCATGTCATTCGATGTACGCATAAAGTCGCTTGATGTTCTCTCATCTACGCAAATGTATCTTGATGTAGCTCTAATTAGACTTGCCTAATTCTCACATCACAGTAGATACTGGGTAGTTTTCGGCAAAAAACAACATTTTCGTAATCTGCATAATTATCGCTTTTTACATAATAAAGTACTTAACCCTTCATGGCCTCAATCGGGTCTAATCTGGCTGCGAAATATGCAGGGGCAATTGAGCCCAGAAGTGCGAAAAATACCGAATAAAAAACAGCCACGGGCCAGATCCACCAGGGGTACAAAACCAGGTTTTCGAGAGCATATGAAACCTGACCGGCTTTTGAAACAATGGCAAGATCAATAATTTCTGCCAGCAAAACACCAAGCACAATTCCAAGCACCGCGCCGATAAGCCCGGTAATACAGGCTTCCAGCGAAACCATCAGTGAAATTTCCTTGCGAGTTGCCCCGACCGTGCGCCACAAACCTATTTCTTTTTTGCGTTTCTGCACCATCATAAATAGCAAAAAGGCTAGATTAAAGGCGGCAATCAACATAATCAACACCGACAAACCGACTAAAATCGCGGTAATAATCAACAGCGAATTTCTGACAGCCGCGGAGCTGCCCTCTTTGGCGGTGGCAACGTTAAAGCCTTTATCCTCAAGCCATTTTTGATTTTCCTCGATACTTTCCGGGTTTTTCATGTCCACATAAATAGACTGAAAACGGCTGCGTTTGCCGGTAAATTCTTTATTCCATTTTTTTGTGTATTCCAGCGGAACGGTGATGCCGACTGCGATTGCACTTTTGGAAAAACCGACCAACTCGCACTGAACGGTTCGGATCTTCCCTTGCGCAGCCTTGCCGCCCAGATACGATTTCCCCAAAACAAGATCGAACCTGAAACCTTTGAGTGTTTTTTCAGTCAGGCGGGGGAAATTGTTCATCTTGGCAAAGGCGGAATTATAAAGCTCCAGCAGCTTATAGGAAACCAGCACCGGAACCGGGCCTTTCTTGCTATATTTGAATTTTTCCTTGCCCTTGAACTCTTCCTCAATCGCCTGAGGATCAACGCCAGAGCCGACCAGATCGGTTCCAACCCGGTGACCGAAGAAAGTTCCGGTAATCTTTGCAGGAAAATTAATAATCATTTCGCCGTAAGCTTTTTCAACTCCCTTTCGTTTTCGGATGTCTCGCAGCAATTTTTCCGAAAGCCGCGAACCTTTTAAAAAGCCTGGTTTGGCAAGGTTGAACAGGCCAAAGTCAAGCGGGTCGGTACTGACCTTCAGTCTGGTTTCCGGCAAATCCTCGAACAGTTTATCAACTACATTTTTGTTGATGCCGTTGGATAAACTCAAAAAGACGATCAGCGAGGCTACGCCCGTTACTACGCCAACCAGGGATGCGAAAAAGAAAAGTTTGTTACGCTTCAGATTGTCTTTTACCAGCGCCAATACTGCCTGCCATCTCATGAGCGTGCCTCCACCAGCTTGTTATTATCGATGTGACACACCTTATCGGCCAGCATTGCCAACTGTTCGTCATGGGTTACCAGCAGAATTGTTTTTCCTTCCTCTTTAAGTTGGGCCAGCAAATTAATAACTTCTTCTCCCGTTTCAGCGTCAAGGTTTCCGGTCGGTTCATCGCAAAGCAACAACTCGGGATCACCCACCATGGCACGGGCCAAAGCCAATCTCTGCAACTGCCCGCCGGAAAGTTCATCCGGAAAACTTTTAAGATATTCAGCAAGTCCGACTTTACAAAAAAGCCGCTCAATATCTACATCACTAACTTTGGAGGAGGAAAACCTTGCAGCATATTGCAGATTGGTAAAGCAATTTAAATGCTGTAAAAATGAAGGTGTCTGAAAGACAAAACCAACCTTGCCCCCGCGCATTTTTGAAATCTGTTCATCGCTAAGTTTTTCCAGATATTTACCGGAAACTCTGATGGAACCAGTAAAATCGCGATCCAAACCACCTATAAGGTTCATCAGGGTAGACTTGCCACAACCGGATCGGCCTATTATGGCAAGGCATTCGCCTGCTTTCACAGCGAGAGTAATGTCCTGCAATATATGTTTGATACCATTTACGGTATGGTATTTTTTATTCAACTTCTCAATTTTTATCATACAACCTCCACCGGAACGTTTATACCAGCAGCCAATTCAGATTGTCAAAGCCGGCTAAAGTGTGGTATCCCAGAGCATGTTATTTAACGCAATATGGAAAATTTCTCAACAGGATATGTTAAAATGTATAAAAGAAAACTGGTTCTGGCCTCAACTTCCAAATATCGCAAATCTCTTTTAGAGCGACTGGCCCTGTCATTTATTGCTGTAGCACCACACTATGATGAACCGAAACTGGATCTGCCTGCCAGAGAAGTAGCCGAAACTCACGCCAGAAAAAAGGCAGAATCCCTAGCCTCAGAATTCTCAGATTCCCTGATTATCGGATCGGATCAACTGGTCAGCCTTGACGGAAAAATACTCGGCAAACCTCACAGCTTTGAAAATGCTGTTGCACAGTTGGAGAGCATGCAGGGCAAATGTCATGAACTGATAACCGCCGTAGCGATTCACGACCCGCAAACCTCAAGAACAGAAACCAGAACCGACATCCACACCATGTGCCTGAGAAAACTGGAGCGTCCAGCCATTGAAAAATATGTCAAAGCAGATATGCCCTTAAACTGTGCGGGTTCCTACAAACTGGAGAGCCTTGGAATTGCTTTGTTCAAATCCATTTCAGGCTCTGATGACACCGCCGTTATCGGTCTTCCTCTTTTAAAGGTTGTGGAGCTTTTGGCACTTTTCGGAGTTGATCCGCTGTAGCAGGATTGTCAGCGCCCTGTTTCCAGACGGCCATCACATGATCCAGAGCTTCGATGCGATCTATAATTTCACCGTTTAGCTGTTTCTCGCGCACATCAAACAGAATGCGCTTGAATAGTGGCCCAGGTTGAAAGTCCAGCGTGATAAGATCATCACCGGAAATCAGCGGACTCGGCAACTTGGGCTGAGGCTTCTTCTTCAACTCTGCTGCAATTTCCTCATACGTTTTGGTATTGCCGTTTGAAGCAAGGCTGTCCGCCCGGTGCAACGCAAGGTGTTCCGCAAATCTGTCCATTGCCAAAAATCGCTTTCTGGTAGACTCCTTCATTCTGGGATAATCCACAAAACGCATGTGATTATCCACCAAAGCCTTTATCTGCGCGGTATCTTTATTGCTAAACTTCAACCTCTCTGCAATTGTCTCTACCATCTCTGCGCCAACTCTGGCATGCAGTGGTGAGGTTATGGAATCACCACTTATTTCCGTCACTTCCGGCTTGCCCACATCATGCAAAAGTGTCCCCCAGGCTAAAGTCGAACTTGGTTTCGTAAGATTTGTCAAAGCTTTCCTGGTATGCTCGAAAACATCACCTTCCGGGTGATATAACTTGGGTTGTGGCACACCCTGCATCTTGTCTATTTCAGGCAACCAGAATTTCAGCAAACCACAATCAGCCATAATCTGTAGGCCATAATCGGCATTAGCAGATGAAAATATCTTGCTCAACTCGTCTCGCACCCTCTCGGCAGCAATGAATTTTGCCTTGTGCGATTGCTTTTTCATGCTGGACAAGGTTTGCTCTTCGATGCGAAAACCCAGACGAGAGGCAAAACGAACCGCCCGGTACAACCTTAGATAATCTTCGTCAAAGCGTGTATCAGGTTCGCCAATGGCCCGGATTATGCCGTTTTCAAGATCTTTTCCACCACCCACAAAATCCACAAACTTATCAAGCACGGGATCGTAAAACATTCCGTTAATTGTAAAATCGCGCCTCTCGGCATCTTCCCTTGCGCTTGCAGGCTTGACCCATTCCGGGCGCCTGCCGTCTTTATACGGGCCATCCACCCGAAAACTGGCAACCTCAATTGGCGGATCATCCCCCTTGACCAGCACCACACCGAAGGCCTTGCCGACTTTGCCACTGCCCGGAAAGATATTGCAAACCTCTTCTGCCGATGCACTGGTGGCCACATCAATATCAACTGGAACGATACCCAATAATCTATCGCGAACCGCTCCCCCCGCAAAGACCGCTTCGAAGCCATTTCTTTGTAATTTCCGGACGATCCAGGCTGCTTTTTTTACAAATCGGTTTTCCATGCGGGCATTCTAGCACACAATCCACACAAAATCATCCTCCTGCGATTAATCATCAAATTTGAAAAAGCAATGCATTTTCAGCATCTTGCAGGCAAGATCCTAACAGGCGAGGCTGACACTGTGTGTCAGTTGTAATTATTTGTTATCTTTTTACATTCACGAGATTGACTTGTCCGTCCGTAGTGCTTAAAATATATAACACAAGCTTGTAGGAAATAATAAATAATCACTTTGAGAGGTTGTAATGCCATCTGCTTTGAGAATGCAAAAAGATATGAAAAGAAAGTTGAACACCAGACAGAAGCTACTGGATGCTTCAACATTCGTATTCAAAAAAGACGGGTATCACAAGACATTGATCTCCGACATCGTTAAAGAAGCCGGTGTGGGTCAAGGTACCTTTTACCGATATTTCAAAGACAAAAGCGATATCTTCGAGTCACTGATGGAAGTATTTACCGATAGCCTGATTGACGAATTTTCCGACATGAGCGCAAATTTGCCAATGAATGCTGATGAATACCGAGAAGCATCCTTTGAGGCTTTGGAACGAATGGCAGCCATTATTGAAGAACATCGTGACATTTTCTACCTCTTTTTAAAGGAGGCCCCTTCTGTTAACAAAGAACTAGAAGAAACTATCGAAATGATTTTCGATCGTTTTGCAGGACTTGCCAAACACTACCTTGACCACGCTATTGCTCACGGCTTTGCCAGACCATGTCGCACTGATGTTGTTTCACAGTCTATCGTTGGAATTGCCATAAGAATGATGAATATCTGGTGGAACGATGCTTTTAAGGATCTTTCCATGGAACAAATGTTGAAAGAAGCTCTCGACTTTGCGTTTATGGGTCTTTTAATACGGGAAGATTCAACAACGTAAAACATTTGAAAGGAAAAGCCATGGCACAAATAAAAGACAAACTTGTACTGCTAACCGGCGGAGCCAGTGGTATCGGTCGCTGTGCTGCCGACGAGTTTGCAAAGGCTGGAGCAAGGCTTATCATCACCGACATCAACGGCGATGCACTGGAAACTGCTGCCATGGAATTAAAAGCAGATTTTGAAGCCGAGATTCACACCTACTGTGTAGATGTTTCCAAACGCGTTGAAGTAGAGACAATGGCCATGGATGTGCTTCAAAATTTCGGCAAGCTTGATATTCTGATCAACAATGCCGGAATTGGTCACAGTGGCGAGATGGTAGAAACTCCAATTGAAAAATGGAAGCTTTTGCTTGACGTCAACTTCTGGGGGCCATTGTACCATATCTACGCCTTTTTGCCCTCCATGATGAAAGAGAAAAGCGGACAGATTGTTAACGTGTCCTCTGGTCAGGCATATTTCAGGTTGCCCACCTGGGGGCCTTATGCCACTGTTAAACTTGCACTGGGTGCATTCTCGGAGATACTCCGTTTCGAGGTTAAAAAGTTCGGCATCAAGGTTACTACTGTTTATCCATTCATGGTCAACACACCTTTTTACAAGGACATCGAAGGCGACACCTTCGCGGCCAGACTCTCCATGAAACTGGTGCCCTATTATTCCATGAGTCCTGAAAAAGTAGCCCGAATACTTTTCAAAGCCGTTAAAAAGCAAAAAGCGGTCGAGATGGTCAGCGTCTTTAACGACGTAGCCTTTTTGACCAGAACACTTCCACCTTTGTCCAGCGTAATCAGCAAGGCCACCATTATGCTACTTGGTAAAAATGCTGAAGAGCTTGAACAACAAATATAAAAGGATGGTTATAGAATGGGACGTATTGCAGATATTATTGACATGGTTAAAGAGGGACGTTTAGGGTTCCAGATGGATGAAATTATGAGCGGAGAACATGAATTTGAGCCGGAATTCGGCACTGAAGGAAAGTTTCCTTTTGAGTTCCAGGTTACCTGGGGGCCAAAAGAGATGGGTGCTTGGTTAAACCCCAAAAGTAATACCTTTATGGTGCAACCCTTAAAAGGTACCGTTTCTGTGGGCGGTCTTTGCTCCGATACTCCCTGCGAGGGCACGCTTGAGCTTCGCTACTTTAAAGACCATAAAATTCGTTACAACTTCGAATTCAAGGTGGATGATGTGGAATATGTTTTCCTCGGTGAAAAAGTAAACATTAAACCCTGGAACCTGCCGATATCGCATACCACCTGCTTTGGTGTCTTGACAGAGAAGTCTACCGGCAAACTTGTTTCCCGCTCTATTACACATTTCAGGTTGAAAACCAGCCCGGCATTTCTGGCTAGTTTCAGACTGGTATAAATACAAGAAAAAACCCCGCAAGCCTTTGTTTGCGGGGTTATTAATGTTTAAGTTTGAAGATGCCGACGTCTCAATTTCTTAATCATAACTACTTCCTCGGTTAATATTGTTAATTTTTCTTTCAAATTAGTCGACAGCCTACTCCCTAACAAGCCAAGAGAAAAAGACCAAAAAATATTAGCATTTTTCCTATACTTTATATATTCATGCATGTATTCCGGTTTTTTTATACCCAACAATGCATTTTGAAAAAAAATGAGTTCAAGTTCAAAATCCATTATATTCCATTCAGTAAAACTTTGGCCAATTGAATCGATCTCTAACTGACAATCAACAAAATTGTTAGCATCTACTTTTACCGATAGATCACAAAGCATTTTCTTCATATCGAACGAAGTAAAATTCCCCCATAAACCTCCTCTTTTGCCTTTAATTTGAGTCAAATCAGTTTGCTCGCATTTAAATTTCCTTTTTTTCCAGTATTGCTGTGACAAATTCAACAACTCATCATTCCAATTGTCTATAGCAAATCTATACCTAAAATAATATTTTGGGAAAAGTAATGCCATTTAATCCTCCAATTTTTTCATATTTCGAAGTTTTAAAATTTCATTTGAATTATCATAAATCACATTTTCAGTATATTTTCATTTAATATTGAGGCACGATCAAACTAACTTATTTTTACCGCGATACTAATAATACCTCCTTAACATTTTATATTTTTATCTGAAACTTGTTTTCTTTAAATGCTGTTAAATGAAATCAACTTGATTTGAAAATAAAAGATCAACCAATCCAATAGCATATTTTACGGAGTTTTCAACTCTTCGCCCACAATCCCAAAATGAACTTTTAAGTAAAGGCCGACAACCTCAAGACTATGAAGCGGACATGTGGCCCTGACAACCCCTAAACAATAAATCAAGGTAAATAGCTGTATGTTGCCCATGTGTTTGATATTAAACACGGGCAAGCTACATGTCATTACGATTGGCCACGTGCCACCCATTTTGTTGGACACCCGTCGCTTTTGTGTCGGGTAATAAATTTATCCAACCTCTTTCAAACCTGCTTCAACACTATGCAGTGGAATCAGGATATCTGCCTTAAAGTCTATTACCTTTTGCACACTGTCATAGGCATCACGCACATCCAGATGCACGCCGGGGACTATCGCCGGGCGACCTTTGGGGAAATTCTTTTCGTTGGAGCAAAAGCCTGTAATCAATGCCCTGCCCTCTTTTGTGTCTACAACTATCGACTGCCCGCCGGGGGTATGGCCGGGTGTTAGAAGCACCTCGATGCCATCCATTATTTTCTGGTCGCCATCAAGTTCAACGATTTCTTTTACATCGTCCAGGATGTCGGGAAAGATACGATGATCCAGCGGATGCGGATCCTGTAAAAACTTCATCTCTTCTTTTTGCACGTAGATGGTGGCGTTTTCACATTTATAATCGTTTTCGCAGTGATCATTGTGCAGATGGGTATGAATGATAATGTCAACATCTTCAGGCTTCCAGCCAATACTCTCCAAAGCATCTTCGAAGCTGTAGATGGGCAAGCCGGTCTCTTCGTTCATACCGGTTTCCATGACCTGTTCCAGACCGGAATCTATCAGGATTTTTTTGTCACCACCCAAAATGGCAAAAACATAAATCGGCAAGGGAATTTTTTTGCCGTACTCGTTCATATAGGTCATAACGCCCTGATCGGTTCGGTTCATCCCCACTACCAAAGGTTTAATTTTGTATTGAGCCATTCTTGCCTCCGAAATTTTAATATATGTATCGCATTGAAAATGCTATTTGTATCCACAACTAAAGATAGCAAAAAACAGCAGCTTATTCCCGATAGTCTTACAAACCAATGATTGCAGAGTCAATGAAGTGGGTAGACTTTATTGCAAAGTTGACATCTGGGCCAGAGCATCAGAAGCGTAGCGACCTTTGGGGTCAAGCTTCAGGTACTTGCGAAAATGATCCAGAGCCTCGCTGCGCCTGTCCATGGACATATAAATCATGCCTAACTCGTAATGTGGCGGGGCAAAGCCGGCATCAAGTCTGATAGCTTTTTGCAGAAGTCCGATAGTTTTTGAGCGGTTGCGGTATTTGTCGAGGCTGTCACGAGCAATGATATAGTATGGTTCGGCAGCATTTGGGTCTAACTTGGACGCCTTTTTGATGTAGTTTAAACCGACTCTCATGCGGTTTCTGGCAATTTCAATCTCGCCAAGGCGCAGGTAGATTTTAGTACGGTATTTTACAGTATCTTTAAATAAATTGAAAACCTTCATCGCCCCTACAAAACGTTCTTTGGCCTGATTGGTCTGCTGTTTATCAAGATCAATAAATGCAATCTCGTAGACTGCCATCGGGTAAACAGGCTGGCATTCCAAAGTCAGCTCGAATTCGTTTCTGGCCCATGTTTTGTCGTTATTGTAGAGCTTTATTTTACCTAACCAGTAATGCCCTTCAGGGTTTTTGCTGTCGATCTGAATGCCGTGCTGAATCTGTGCCTCGGCACGCTTGGCATCGCCTTCGAGAAAGAGGAAAACGCCTCTTAAAATATGGCCGTAACCAACTTCGGGATCTTTAGCCAATTCTGTTTCAACCACCTGTTTGGCCTCTTTAGTTTTACCAAGCAGAAAATCAAGATAGGCCAGACGTAACTTGTAGCGAACCAGTTGGGGACGAAGTTTGATCAAATGCGAATACAACTCGTGGGCATGTTCTCTGCTGTCCGCACCAATGCAGAACGAAGCAAGTATATCCAGCGCTTCAATGTCATCGGGATAGTTTCCGACTATCAGGTTAAGCGTTTTTAAGCTGTTTTCTATATCGTTGGCACCAACATACAACTTGACCATTTCAAAAAGCAGATCCCTGTTGGTTGGGTCAATTTTCAAACCTTTTTTAAATGACACCTGAGCCTTGGCCAGTTTCTTGTCAGCCAAGAGATATTTTCCATTTAAGAAATAAGAAATGGGATCTTCGGGATAATCCAGCAATAGTTTGTCGATACGCCGTTTGGCATCGCGCATGTCACGCTTGGCAATATAAGTCAGAATCAGTTTTTTCTTCAGATCAAGATTCTGGAAATTAACGAAAGATGAACGTTCGTAGTAAATAACTGCTTTATCAAACATTTGCAATTTGTAGGCAGCATCACCAGCCATCAACAACAAATCAAGCTCGTCGGTCGAGTCATCAATAGCCATTTCCATTTGACGCAAGGCCTCTGTTTTGTTGTCTTCCAGAAAATAAATTCTGCCTAAAAACGAATGATATTTTTTTTCATCCGGATTCAGCTTAATTGCCCTGCGAACATTTTGTTTGGCTTGCTCAAAAAGATTTTGTTTATACTGAATGCGAGCTAGTAAAAAAAGCGTTTCTGCTCTGGGATATAGTTTGACTGACTTCTGCACCAGCTCAAAAGCCTGTACATCATCGTTTAGTTCGTATTTTACATTACCTTTTATGTACGCCAATCTGGAGCTGAGTTTTTTGGGCAAGTTTTCCATATCTTTGCCAAACTCGGAATCAATACGCGCCTGCAACTCTGTAGCAGAAAGACCGCCATGGGTACCAGATTGCAAAACAAGCAGCTTGGCACGAATATGTTCAGGACTCTTTTCAAGCAATAATTCAAGGGTGATTTTGGCCGCTGCATATTCTTTCAGCATAAATTGTGCCTCGGCTTTTTTGTAGATAGCTCTCAGATAAGCCGGATTTGATTCTAGCAATTTGTCATATTTCTGGATTGCCTTGTCGTATTCCCTGTCAAAGGCATACAGCTCTGCTTCAAGACAAAGCAAAGTATCGTTCAAGAGACCCCGCTCTCTTGCAGTGTCAATGAAAAATCTTACTTCGCCCATTTTGTTCAGGCTGAAAACCCTAAGAGCCTGCGCACTTAATAATATGCTGTCGTTATAACTTTCGGCGGGAAAAGCGGCAAAAACGCTTTCCATATTCCTTTGCCAATCCTGATTATCCGGATTAAAATCCATCAACAACCTGGCATATGCAGAAACAAGCAAAGCCCTTAATCTCAAATTATTTTTATGCTTATTCACCCCGTCTTGAAGCAAATCAACAGATTTCCTTAGGGAAAACAAATCATCCAGAGTGGTATTCTGCTGCGCTTTTGTTTCAATACCGGCAATCGCATCCATCTGCAATTTCTTCTGGTATTCTCTATAACCGAAAAATCCACCAACACCTATTGCAAGAACAAGCACAATCAGAACAATTTTGACCCATGCAGCCATGGGCTCACGTTCCTGTTCGTCCTCATCATCTTCTTCAGTTGCTTCAACACCGGGCTTGTAAGCACTTCTGATATCTCCCGCAGCATGTGGAACAGCCCTTCTGGCCGACTGCGCAGTCATACTGCTTGAAGATGTTCTTTTTTTAACGGATTCTTCTTTCATTTCTTCAGGAACTACACCATCAAGTGAAACTTCCTGCTCATCCGGCAGCAACTCCCAGGCACCTGAACTTGATAATTCTTTTGCATCAGATTCGGAAATTCCCATTCTTGAAAGTGCTTCTTTGGCAAGATAATGCTCTGGTTGTTTAGCAATAATCCGCAGAAAGATGTCTTTTGCGTTGTCTTTCATACCTTTCTTAAAGAATGCAACACCAAGGACATATAAACCATCAAAAAATTCGGGATTGTACTTCAAACCAGAGCGACAGATATCAATGGCTTTATCAAACTCGCCGAGTTTTATATATTCCTCTGCAAGTTGGGCAAAAATAAAGGAGCGGGGATTATTTGCCAGAATCTTCTGGTAATTGGTAATCTTGGACCGGCTCCCTTTGCTTTTTTGTTCACCATCTACCATCATAATAGGCGGAAATTTACCATACTTTCTATTTATAGTCTATATATTTTACTTAAATTAAGTTAAAAAGAACAAAATATATGTGTTCAACATTACTATAACTTTATCTGTTATCGAATTATGCCACACATGCACAATTTATTGAAATTACAATTTTAATTTTCTTTCACATCATAAAAAAAGGACACCCGAAGGTGCCCTTGATTGCAGTAAACTGCTCTCTTATCTGATTTCGCCAAGACTTGAGAGGAAGTCGAAGTATGGGATAAACAATGATAATGTAATAAGCAAAACCATTCCACCAACAAACAAGGTCATTACTGGCCCGAGTGTAATGGAAAGCTTGGAAACGATTCTATTAAGCTGGAGTTTCAGGGTTGAAATAATCTGCCCCAGAACAAAGGGAAGTTTTCCGCTTTCTTCACCAACAAACATCATGTCAACCATGATCGGTGGCAAATAGCTGATTTCTGTCAAAGGCTGACTCATTGACTTTCCAGCTTCAACGTTGTCACGCATTTTCTGAATGATTTTCTTTAGATAGATGTTGTCAACAGAGCCTTTAGACAATTCCAGGCTTCTCATGATAGGAACACCATTGTCAAGAAGCACCATTAAAGAGCTTGCGAATTTGGCCATCGAACCCAAGACAACAATATCGCGAATCAGCGGTATACGTAGCACCAACCCGTCAAAAGCATGAACATTGATAGACATTTTGTTTCTGATATAGAATATAACACCACCCACAAGCGGTATCCAAAGCCACCAAAAATCAGTCAGAACACTGCTCATCCAAACCAAAGCACTTGTAATTGCAGGTAGTTCCATTTTATTTTCAGCATATACATTGGCAAATGTTGGAACAACGAAAGCAAGAATCAGGAAGAATACCAATAACGCAACACCAAATGTTAATATAGGATAGGCCAAAGCCTCTTTGACTTTATCGGAAAGCTCGTCGCTGGCATCAATATCATCGGCAATGTTAGTTAAAACCGGAACAAGTTTACCACCCGCTTCACCGGCTTCCACCATCGAAACAACGATAGGTGAGAAATACCAGGGAATAAAGGACATGGCCTTCGCCAGCGAGCTGCCTTTTTCTACCTCAATAGCAATTCGTTCAATGGAACCTGCCAAATGTGCGTTGCTGGTCTTGTTTGCCAGCAGTGTTAATGCTCTGAGCAGAGGATAGCCAGACTCAATCAGAATAGCCATTTCCCTGAAAAACATTGATACATCTTCAGTTTTTGCCAGACGATTTGAGAAAAACGCTGGTGTGCGAGAAGATACATTAATTGTAGGGTTATCTATTGCATCAAAATCGCTTTCCCCCAGTTCCTCCCCATTTCCGCCCTGATTCATTGCTTTTTGTTTTAGTTGTTCTCGGACTTTTTCTTTCAATTTTTCATCAGTACTTGTAGCTTTGGCCATTTGTTCCTCTCCTTTGACAGTAATTTCCTCTTTTAAGCCGATACTTTACAATCCGAATAAAAAGCCATTTCAAACATACAGCAACTAACTTTGAAGATGGTCATACAATTCCAGTTCTCATTAAGAGCGAATAACGCGCAAGAATTCTTCCGTCGTCAATTCACCTTTGGTAATCTTGTCTCTTCCATCCGTCGCCAGAGTTCTCATGCCCTCTTTAATGGCGATGTCTCTCAAGACTTTTTCTGGCGATCTTTCAAGGATAGCATCACGTACCTTACTGGTAATTTCCATTACTTCAAAGACACCGGTTCTCTCCAGATATCCAGAATGGAAACACTTGCTGCATCCTTTACCTTTATACATGCGCTTGATCTTTGCCTGTTCCGCTGGCGTGAAACCAACAGACTTCATTTCCTGCTTGGTAGGTTTGTAGAAAGATTTGCAATGCGGACAGACTCTTCTCAGCAATCTCTGGGCAATAACTCCAACAAGAGAGTTCGCAATTAAATGTGGTGGAAGATTAAAGTTGGATAAAGTGGTAATTGCTCCCGGCGAATCATTGGTATGCAATGTTGAAAAGACCAGCAAGCCTGTCATAGAGGCTCTGACTGCGATTCGCGCCGTCTCTTCATCTCTGATTTCACCGACAAGAATTGTATCAGGATCCTGCCTCAATAAGGCACGCAACCCTTCTACAAAACCGAATTGCAAATTATAGTTGACCTCAACCTGATTGGCACCCTCAAGGTTAAACTCGACCGGGTCTTCGATACTCATGACATTATGAATCTTTCGGTCAATGGCATTCAAACAGGAATAGAGTGTGGTTGTTTTTCCGCTACCCACCGGGCCAGTCGCTAAAATCATACCATGTGGCATATTGATAAAGCCTTTAACCTTATCGTAATCCTTGGCAACCAATCCGAGGTCATCCATGGTTTTAGTAATATTTCCCGCATACACCATTCTGATACCAATGCGCTCGCCGTGCTTGGTCGGCACAGTTGCAATACGCATATCGTATTCAACATTTTGAATAGTGATACTGATGTGACCATCCTGTGGTCTTCTACGCTCGGTAATATCCAGGTCGGCCAGAATTTTAATACGACTGGCAACTTCGTTGGAAAGGTCACTCTCCATTTTCATGACTTCATAAAGCAGCCCGTCAATTCGAAAGCGAACCCTTGCGCCATCATCTTCAGGATCAATGTGAATATCTGTTGCTCTTGATTCAAGCGCACCTTCAAACAATTGGCGCACCATATTGACAGCAGAAGCTGAAGAAACGATATCTTTAATCCTGCCCTCTGTGGGCCTTTTTGTTTCAACTTCTCCAATTTCCGGGGCAATCTTTTCCAGAACTTTAAGTCTGAATGCCTGAAGTTTCTCCTCCGGCAAAAGTTTCAATTTGATTTCAAGCTTGGACTCGCTTGCCAGTTGCTGTGCCAAAAAGCCAGATATCGGACAGGCGGTTCCTAAAGTAAGCTCTTTGGTGGTAACTTTCAGCGGGACAATATTAAAGGCTTCCAGCCATTTGGGAGGCAATGATCTGACCAGCTTCAGTGTAAGTTTGGGCATGGCTCCTGTATGAACCCCAACACCGGAAAACTCAATGATGCTGGACATTATTTTTTCTTCGCCCAAAAATCTTTTATCCTTAAGCACCTGCCATAAGGAAGAACCACTATGCTTGGATTCTTCCCTGGCCATCTTGAAAATCCTGTAGGTGATTATTCCTTTATCCATCAACCATTCGTGAAAACTGCCTTTTCCTTCCAGAAAAAGTGGCGAATATGGCATGGTTCGCAAAACTTCAACAAATAGAGACACATTGAGGGATTCTTCTCCAAGCAGATATCTCCAGAAGGCTCCGCCATCCTTGTTGTATCGTTCTTCAAGCTTGCTCATCTGTTCACGAGTAAGTACATTAAGCAAAGCCAGTCTGCTCCAAAGCACAGAATCACCAGGTTGAATATGTTCCAATATCCCGACAAGCATCTCTCGCTCAATATCTCCCAGATACTTGCGGATTTCTTCTATCATTTCGCTGCTTTTACGTATCCAGTCAGCGCTATTAACTCCATAAGAACTATCGTTTTCAACATGCGAAACTTCCCAGTCAAGCGATTTCAGCATGTTGTTTTTCATATTCTGGGATTGGCTGGAACCGGGCTCTTCTGCCCCTCCTACCAAATCAATACCAAACTCCTGCAAAGCATCCTCGACAGAAATGCCTTTCTGATTTGCGATTTCCTCTGCTCTTTCTAACAGCGCATCAGCTTGCTGATCGAGATTCTTAACCACTTTCACCTCTCCTTGTTGTCCCCCAAAACTAATGTCTTTTCTTAAAACGTCCATTATGGAATTAAAGCCAATGGGCTGGTTTAAAAAATCCCAGGCACTGCTTTGTCCAGGCAACTTATCGTTCTGTCTAATCCTGTTTTTGTTCCAGTCAGTATGTTTGTTTTTCATACGGTCCTCTTGTAAAATAGACTAAACCACATAACCACAACTTGTTAATGGAGACATATATAAGAGTTACACATTAGAAATCAGCCGATTCTGCTGTTGCATACTTCACTAATGTGAGGAAATACTCGTTTTACTGCTAAATCTGTCCTAGAATCATATATCGGAAGCTATAGTTTTTTCAACAGTAATTTTTCACCAATTTGCAGAAAACACCTATTTTGGGCCAAATTTACCCTGATTTTGCGTTTTTTCAGGGAAGGTTCACCTATTTTAGGGTATATTCCGATAGAGAATTCAATTTTCAGCAAATCGCCTTTCCAGTAAATTGGTTGATTTTCCTTGAATCTTTCGGCACTAATTCGATATACTCGCGCGGTTTCGAATTTGAGGTAAAAATGGAAAATGATATAATGCAATCTCGTAAAAAAGTAGTAGTGGATAACCCCGGCAAAGGTGGATTGATAAAGATTCTTAAAATTGCCCTGATAACTGGTGTGGTATTATCAATTATCGGTTTTGCAGCTCTATGCACTCTGGTGTATTATCTGAAACAGGATCTGCCTTCAACCGCTGATGTTACCAATTACAAGCCAATCATTGGAACCAGTGTTTATGCCCATGACGGAACCAGAATTGCGGATTTCGCCATTGAAAAACGTCTGGTTCTTCCATACGACAGAATCCCCGCCAAGATGGTTCTGGCATTTGTTGCAGCCGAAGATCAGAATTTTTTCTCTCATTTCGGGATTGACCCGGTGGGTATTTTGAGAGCTGCGGTGAAGAACTTTAAGGCAGGTGGAATTAAAGAAGGTGCCTCTACCATTACAATGCAGGTTGCACGAACCTTCTTTTTGAGTCGCGAAAAGAAGTTCATACGAAAATTAAACGAAATTATTCTGGCAGTATTCGAGCTGGAACCGAACCTGACTAAAGAAGAGATCATGTGGTTATATCTTAACCAGATCTATCTGGGTCACGGTGCATATGGAGTACAACAGGCTGCAAAGACCTACTTCGACAAAGATGTCTGGGAACTTAAAGTCGACGAAATGGCGGTCATTGCCGGCATGCCCAAAGCCCCCGGAAGAGACTCCCCGTTTATCAACATGGAAAAGGCCATTGGCAGAAAAAACTATGTGCTGGGACGCATGTTGAGCGAAGGATATGTCAGCCAGGAAGAATACGACGCAGCAATCGCCAGACCGATCACCTTGAAACATTCACCGGAGCTGTTTTTCGAATATGCCCCGCATTATGCAGAACATGTCAGAAAATATATCTACGACAAATATGGGGAAACCGCCCTATATAAAGGTGGTATGAGAGTCGATACCGCACTTGATATGCAGGCTCAGTATTATGCTCAGGAAGCCTTGTATTACGGCCTTAGAAATCTGGAT
>Ga0209692_10002749_pt1 | contig 18318 bp, 14 predicted proteins | sample tdDd472_FD_187129 | JGI IMG/M metagenome (GOLD analysis project Ga0209692, IMG submission 187129) | Marine sediment microbial communities from the Atlantic coast under amendment with organic carbon and nitrate - tdDd47.2 (SPAdes)... | ecosystem: Environmental > Aquatic > Marine > Coastal >...
ACAACTCGTTCCGCTTCGCCCAGAGTAAAAACAGCCAAGTAAAACAAGCCTGAGCATACGCAAGGCCAACAGGATCCCTCGCTATATAGGGGCAGATATCCTGTTGGCCTTGCTACTGAAAAGGTGGGGCAATTTTAAATGCCAAAACCGGGTCAATTTTAAATGCTTATTGACAGGCCTGAAGGCTGTATTCGCCCGCAAAATGCGTGAAAGGCCGCCGCGCCAGCCGATATTTGATGGCGAAGCCGAGGCCCAGCTGATCACGCTTGCCTGCTCCGCGCCGCCAGACGGCCATGCCCGCTGGACCATCCGGATGCTGGCGGAAAAGGTCGTCGAGATGGAAATTGTCGAGACGACCCATTTCAACACGGTCGGGCGGGTGTTAAAAAAAACACGCTCAAACCGCACCTGAAAAAATATTGGGTCATTCCGCCAAAAGCGAACGCCGCTTTCGTGGCCAATATGGAGGATGTGCTGGAAGTTTACACGCGGCCATACGATCCCGCCCGCCCGCTGGTCTGCCTGGATGACCCGAAGGGCAGCGCGAAGCAGCAAAACGTCAAAACAGCTGGTCGCCGAGACGCGCACGCCGCTGCCCATGAAACCGGGGCAAGCGGCGCGCTTTGATTATGAATATAAGCGCAACGGCACAAATAACCTGTTCATGCTGTTCGCCCCGCTCGAAGGCTGGCGCCATGTGGAGCCCGCAAGACGGCGCACCGCCGTCGATTACGCTCATATGTTGAAAAGGTTGGCGGATGAGTATTTTGCAAAAGCCGAACGGATTATTCTGCTGCAGGATAATCTCAACACCCATAAGCCGGCCTCGCTTTATGAAGCCTTTGAGCCCGCCGAGGCGCGACGCCTTGCCGAGCGGTTCGAGTGGCGTTATACGCCAAAACACGGCAGCTGGCTGAACATGGCGGAAACGGAGCTGTCCGTCCTGTCCCGCCAATGCCTTGACCGGCGCATCCAGGACGAAGAAACGCTGTGCCGTGAAGTCGCCGCCTGGCTCAAACGTCGCAATAAGCACAACGGCAAAACAGACTGGCGCTTCACCACAAAAGACGCCCGCATAAAACTAAAAAAACTATACCCCACGTTTTAAGTGATTCTCGGGACTAGAGCGGTTCGCACTTTTAAATACCGATTGACAGTCGGTTTTGCATGTGTGAGTATCCGCCTCGTTCTACTGTGAAAACTGAGTGGTTAATTAACTGAATGAATTTAGGCGAACTTGAAAAACTGGTGTTGAAATACTTTTGGCAAACAGAGGAGGCTGATGCCAAGCAAGTCCACGCATATTTTGAACAAAGCCGAGGAGGTTCGCTTAACACGATACAAAGTACCCTTGACCGCCTTTATAAAAAGGGGCTCCTAAAGCGGGAGAAGGAAAGCCATGCCTATCGATATCGGGCTGCTAAACAGCGTAAAGCATTTATTGGGCAGTTAATTCAAGATGTTACCCAGGATTTTGTGTTCGGTGATGAGGATAGTTTGTTTGCCGCTTTTGTCTCTTTATCGACAGAGATGAATGAAGCACAGATAGATAAGCTGGAAAAACTAATCCAGGACTATCGTTGCAAGATTTCGACGAAAGAAAAAGAATGATATTAGGCGGTGCAGCGATCCTCTTGAACTTATTATCGATAATGGTTTTTAGCATGCTATTGATCGTGGTTGCCGGTTCCTTTTTTTTAAAAGTTAAACCAATAAGCCTTGCTCAATACTCAGCGCCATCCCGTCGAAGAATTTTGTGGCTGTTTGTCTTATCTCCCTGGTTTGTTGGTTTGTTTGCGGCCACTTTGGTCCTGTTTTCCGGCAGTCAATATACACCCATTCCTGAAGCCTATGATTTTTTCCACTGGCATCATCCTGATGAGTTTATTTTTAACAGTTGGCACGGACTGTCAATGGCGCTTGCGATTATTTGTGCAGGCTTCTTAGTTGTGAGAGAAGTTAAACGTTTGATCCTTCACAGTCATCATGTAAGTCTACTTCACGAACTGGCGGAACCCGATCAAAAGAACTTCTGTTATTTGGATGCGGATGAGCCGATGGCATTTACCGCCGGTTATATCAAGCCCCGGTGTTATATGACTTCGGCGTTGCGAAATCAGTTAACCGCTGAAGAATGCGCCATTATCGAACTACATGAATATGGGCATGCCCAACGACTGGATCCGTTAAAAAAGTGGCTTTTTCAGTTATTGGCCTCATTTTTTCCGTCCGGCGTATCGCGCCAGATGAACCAAATGATGGTGCTCGCCATGGAGCAATGCGCAGATTCTGCTGTTTCTCGGGTAATTCCGGATAAATCTTTGATTGCAATGACGCTGCTCAAGGTGAGGCGGCTGGTCGCGGGGCCCGATGAAAAAATTTCAGCGGACCGCACTATATGCCATTATGGGCTGGATAATATTTCTGAACGCATCAGTTATCTATTGTCCGAGAGAAAACAAAAGGTATTCCCATACTTTACGGCTTTTTCGACTATCCTGCTGGTGTTGGTGGTCTGTACATTATCGGCGGATATTTTCCATCACACTATAGAATACACTCTCTCTCATTAGGGAACGGTTATGATAAAGATTAGAAATATTTTTGGAAGCAAAAAACCGATATGCTATCGGTTTTTTGGCGTGCCATTACGGCGGCAATTAATATTTTGCGCCGGCATTGCGGCGATGCAATTTATGCAAAGTCCTGCCGTAGCAGAGGACAATACAAATGGTTTGACGCTGGCTGAAGCGATACGTCGAACATTCAATAATCACCCTGATTTACAAACTTTCCACTATCGTCTTGACGCTCAGGAAGGGCGGATTACGCAAGCAGGACTTTCTCCGAAACCTGAAGTAGAACTCGCCATTGAAGATGCTTTGGGGACGGGTGATGTTAGTGGATTTAAAAGCGCCCAGACGACGTTAAGCGTTAGCTGGGTGCTGGATCGCAGCATCAAGGCGAAACGTACTGCTGTGGCCTGGGAAGGAAAGAGGCTGATTGATAGTGAAAGAAAAATCAAACAACTTGATAGCGCCACTCAAACAGCCAGATATTTTCTCACGGCGCTTTCTTATCAGGAAAGCACCGTTATTGCTAACCGTGCAATCATGCTGGCCGAAACAACTATCAAAGAGATAACAAACAGGGTCAAAATAGGGAAATCACCATTTGCCGAGTTGTTAAGGGCAGAGGCTGATCTTGCGAAGCGCAAACTGGTTTTGCTCAACTTGAAGCATGAACTCGCGTCCTCATTACATCAGCTTGCCGCACAATGGGGGAGCAGCGCGCCGACCTTCAGTTCGCTATCGGGCGCCCTGACCAATCAACCCGGGATTATTGCTTTTCAAGACTTGAAAGCTCAAATACGTGATAATCCGGGTTTGGCCAAATATTTGTCCCTGGAACGGGTAAAGGAAGCGGAGTTGAAACTCGCCCTGGAAGAGCGGAACCCGCAGTGGAAGTTCTCTACAGGAATTCGGCGTTACGAACGAAGCAACGATTTTGGCGTTGTCGCCAGAGTATCCATTCCATTTGGGGGAAGCAACCGGAATCAAGGACGTATTGCTGAAGCACGGGCTAAAATGTCGCAGAATCAAGCTGAAGCTGATGCGCTGCGAATCCGCATGGAGACATCTCTCTATGTTGTTTATCAAAAACTACTACGCAATATTCACCTCAGTGACATGTTAAAAAAAGACGTTATTCCAAGGCTCGAGCAAGCCTTAACAGAGACGCGCAAGGCATATGATTTAGGCAAATACAGTTATCTTGAATGGATGGCTGTCCAGAATGATCTACTTGACGCTCAATCTACTTTGTTAGCGGCCTCTCTGGAGGCACATCTTAATAAGATTGAACTGGAAAGATTAACCGGCGCGAAGATAACGTCACCATTTTAAGGGCTGGAACTAATTAATGAGAAGAATAATGAAGAATTTAACACGAAATATTGGCTCTGCCTTGCTGGCCTTAATGATGCTAACCCATAGCAATTTATCATTTTCTTTTGAAAATGTTGATCGTGAACAGGCAGAAGAAGAGCCCGAAAAAGGGCCTCATCGGGGGCGTTTGTTGAGGGACGGTGACTTTGTTGTCGAACTCGCCATTTTTGAAACCGGCGTCCCCCCGGAATTCCGGGTATGGGTCACGGATAAGGGACAATTGATCAATCCGGCGGACGTATCCTTAAAAGTTACCCTGACCCGCCTCGGAGACATACAGGACAATATAAATTTTAAGCCGCAGGGGGATTTTCTTCGCGGGGATAGCGTTATTTATGAGCCACATTCCTTTATTGTAACCGTGAGTGCGGAATATCAAGGGAAATCCCATCGCTGGCAATATGATAATTTCGAAGGCCGCACGATGATCGAAGGTGAAGTGGCCAGGGCGCTAGAGATCGGAACATCTATTGCCGGTCCCGCGGTTCTGAAGGAAACCATATCTGTTTACGGAAAGCTGATTCCTCACCCGGAATATGTTCGCAACATCACGGCACGTTTTGAAGGCACTCTTAAAAAAGTGAATGTCTCTTTGGGGCAGCGTGTTGTTAAAGGGCAGGCGCTGCTTACCATCGAAAGTAATGAAAGCCTGAAACCGTATACGCTTTTCTCACCAATTGATGGCATTGTCGGGCATCGTAATGCCAATCCAGGTGAACAAACCAGCGCCAGGGTTTTATTATCGATTACAGATAATTCCGTCCTGATGAGTGAACTGGCAGTGTTTCCCAGTGATCGCCAGCGGGTGTCTATCGGGGCGAAGGTTTGGCTGACGGTTAAGGGGTTTGAGCAACCCGTTATGGGAACCATTACGCAAATTGATAACCTCATCCATTCCAATCAGTCTGTTATTGTACGCGCCCAACTTAACAATATGAGCGAAAAATTAGTAGCCGGGTCCTTTGTGAGCGGTGAAATTGAAGTGGCCGATCATAAGGTGCCGCTCGCCGTAAAAAGATCTGGTCTTCAGGCTTTTCGGGATTTCACAGTCGTGTTTGTAAAAATTGGCACTGAATATGAGGTGCGTATGCTGGAGTTGGGCCGTGTGGCTGGTGAATGGGTTGAAGTTCTTGGTGGTTTGGAACCTGGTTCTGAATATGTTTCAGAGAATAGTTACATCCTCAAAGCCGATATTGAAAAATCCGGCGCGTCACACGATCACTAAGGATAAGACATGCTTGAATATATAATACGTTTATCCATACAGCGTCGTGTTCTGGTTCTCGTCACTGTTGCGATCATCTGCGGTCTTGGGCTATGGAATTTTACCAGGCTGCCCATCGATGCTGTTCCAGATATCACCAATATCCAGGTCGTGATAAATACTGAAGCCCGAGGCTACACGCCCCTCGAAGTCGAGCAACGTGTGAGCTATCCGGTAGAGACCGCCATGGCGGGATTGCCGAATTTGCAGCACACACGCTCGGTATCTCGTTATGGCCTATCGCAAGTCATCGTTATTTTTAAAGACGGTACGGATATCTACTTTGCCAGGCAACTGGTTAATGAGCGGCTGGATGCGGCAAAAAGCAGCATCCCCTCGTCACTTGAACCTGCGCTGGGACCGATTGCAACGGGGTTGGGGGAAATTTTTATGTTTACCGTCGACGCCGAACCGGAAGCGGTTAATGCCGATGGGTCGATTATTTCACCTACCGATCTGCGTACGGTTCATGATTGGATCATCAGACCGCAATTGCTGCGGGTGCCGGGCGTGGTGGAAGTCAATCCCATTGGCGGCTTCAAACGCGAAATATTAGTCGCCGTTGAGCCCGAAAACTTATTGGCTTACGGCATATCTCAAAACGATCTGGTTGCTGCGATAGAAGAAAACAATCAAAATCAGGGGGTCAGCTTTATTGAGCATAATGGTTCACAGTGGTTATTGCGGGTGCCGGGACAAGCCGAAAGTTTGGAAATATTGGGTGAGGTGCTGATAACCGAAGCCAGGGGGCTGCCGGTGCGATTAAAAGATATCGCCAGTATTTCTGAGGGAAAAGAGTTGCGTTCAGGCGCCGCGACCCAAAATGGCCGGGAAGTCGTGATGAGTACGGTATTCATGCTGATTGGCGAAAACAGTCGCACAGTCGCCAATGCTGTTGCTGAAAAGCTCGAGGAGATAAAATCAAGCCTTCCCGAAGGGATCACAGTAACAGCCGTTTATGACCGCACCAGTCTGGTGGATAAAACCCTGCAAACTATACAAAAGAATTTGATCGAAGGCGCTCTGCTGGTCATCATCATCCTGTTCCTCTTTCTGGGGAATATCAAAGCTGCTTTGCTAACCGCAATGGTGATCCCGATTGCCATGCTGATGACCATTACCGGCATGGTTCATGCCAGGGTTAGCGCTAATTTGATGAGTTTGGGGGCTTTGGATTTTGGTTTGATTGTTGATGGCGCCATCATTATTGTTGAAAATTGTCTGCGCAGGCTGAGTGATGCGAAGCGGAGCGGGGAACTTTCCCTAAATGAGCGATTTCATCTGGTTTTTGAAGCAACCCGTGAGGTGATCCGACCCGCCTTGTTTGGGGTATTCATCATCACAGTGGTTTATTTGCCAATCTTCGCACTTTCTGGTGTTGAGGGAAAAATGTTTCACCCTATGGCCATTACAGTTGTAATCGCGCTCGCCAGCGCAATGTTATTGTCCATTACCTTTGTGCCGGCCTGTGTCGCATTATTCTTTAAAAAGCCGGTCGTAGAAAAAGAAGGCGTAATTATTAAATATACTCGGTTACTTTATCAACCAGTCCTTGTCCTCGCCCTTCGGGCGCGCTGGCTGGTCGTCAGTGGCGCCTTGGTATTGATGATAATGAGCGGTTATGCGGCGACTAAACTCGGTAGCGAATTTGTGCCTAATCTGGATGAGGGCGATATCGCGATGCATGCATTGCGCATTCCCGGTACTTCTCTGGGACAAGCGATCCAATTACAGCAATCCCTGGAAGCAAAAATTAAAGATATGCCAGAGGTAGAACGGGTTTTTGCCAAGATCGGTACGGCAGAGGTGGCGACCGATGCGGTTCCCCCTAGTGTTGCCGATAATTTTATTATTTTAAAGCCCAGGGAAACCTGGCCTGACCCGGATAAGCCGAAAGAACAGGTCGTAAGCGAACTTGCGGCATTGGTTGAGCCTATTCCGGGCAACCGCTATGAGTTTTTACAGCCCATCCAGATGCGTTTCAATGAATTACTGGCTGGCGTGCGGGCTGAATTGGCGATCAAAGTGTTCGGCGATGATTTTGAACAACTTATAACCCTGGGAAATGAGATCGAAAAAGCCATTGCCAATGTCGAAGGTATTGCGGATATAGCAGTTGAACAAACCACGGGTCTGCCGATCATGACGATACGGCCTAAAAGGAATTTGTTGCCACAATATGGGATCACCATAAAAGAAATACAGGATCAGCTCGCCGTCGCCTTGGGCGGTAAAGTCGCCGGACAGTTTTATGAAGGCGACCGACGTACCGATATTGTTGTGAGGTTACCTGAATATTTGCGTGCCGATGTTGACGGACTCGCGAAATTACCGATATTTAGGTCTCGTGGTGATTATGTCCCTTTACAGGAACTGGCGGCATTGGAGCTGGTCACCGGCTATAACCAGGTTTACCGGGAAAATGGCAAGCGCCGCGTTGTGGTGACGGCCAATGTCCGTGGCCGGGATCTTGGAAGCTTCGTCACTGACGTTCAAAAAGCGGTCAGCCGGTCGGTTGAAATTCCCGCCGGCTATTGGGTTGAGTACGGGGGTACTTACCAAAAACTGCAGTCTGCGTCTCAGCGATTGTCTATTGTGGTGCCTATCACACTGGCGTTGATTATTGGTCTGTTATTGTTGGCTTTGGGCTCCATGAGGGATTCTCTTGTGATCTTTTCCGGGGTGCCCCTGGCCCTGACCGGGGGTGTATTGTCACTCATATTGCGTGATATTCCCTTTTCAATTTCTGCCGGTGTTGGGTTTATAGCCCTGTCTGGTATCGCCATATTGAACGGCCTGGTAATGGTCGCGTTTATTCGTGATCTGCGCAAGAACGGGGTGAGATTGGAGCCTGCTATTATTCAGGGGGCGTTAACACGATTACGTCCGGTTTTAACCACAGCATTGGTGGCGTCACTGGGCTTTATTCCAATGGCGCTTAATACCGGTATCGGTTCTGAAGTGCAGCGTCCCCTGGCGACAGTGGTGATCGGCGGGATTATCTCGTCGACCTTGCTTACCCTTGTGGTCTTGCCGGCACTTTATAGATTGCTGCATGTGGAGGCTGAGGAGCGAAAAATGGAACCGGAGACGGCTTAAATCGAAGGTAATTGAAATGAAGAAAATAGAAGCCATAGCATATACGGAAGGAACGATTTGCCACCTGCTTCTGGAGGGAAGCCCTAAGGGCTGAGCGAAGGAATCAGGTGGCCATGACCGGCGTGCAAGCCTCTAGGATGAAGTTGACGACAACATTTTGGAGGAACTGATCATGACCGCTATTCATTCTACAGCACCAGATACTGTTCTGGTAGCTATTGATATTGCCAAACACAGACACGAAGTGCTGATTGCCATACCAGGTAAGAAGCGCCGCAAACGGATGACGGTCCTGAGCAACAAGACTGACCACGAAAGGCTGGTTTCTTTTCTGTCAGGACTGGGTAAGCAGGCCGCCATGCGGTCGAAAAGCCCGATCTGTTTCGCCCGCTCCCGCAGCAAAAGAACCCCGGCATCGGAAGTAATTTTTCCGCCGTCGAAGGCCGCCAAAACCGTCCGGGACCCAAAATCTGAAAACCGCATATAATACTTTCAACACATTGATAATATGAGGTAATTTATACAATTTTCCAGAGATTTGTTTCAGAATAGAGTGAGTAAAAAATCTTGGTCCGGCTCTGTTTTTTTGCTATGTTCCAAGGGTGTTGATATACCCTTTTTATCATGTCCGGAGCCCTTATGCCTGTCAGTAAAAACCGCCGCAAGAATTCTAAAAACCTGCCGCCCCATTACAGCATTGGATCCAAAGAGGAAGCCATTATATATGTTGATCAAAACAGGGAAAACTGGTCCGCGACAAAAGGCGCCCTGCAATGGCTTGCGGAGAACATGTAAAACTTACACTGCCAAAAAACACCCTGTTTTTTTTGAAGACTGCAAAAATCATGTTAGCCTATTGGCTATAAGGATGAATTCAGAACAGAACCAAAATCCGGTGAGATGTCCGGGTTAACCTCCTGTTTTGTGGCCCCGAGACTGGATCAAAAAAATATTGTTTACTTTTAGGGAAAAACTATTAAGTTTGGACGCTACAGACCTAAATCATAGATCGAAAATAATTATTAATGATACGAAAATGGCTCCTTTGTATATTAACTTTGCTGATTACCATGCAGTCAATCATTGCCGTTGCCTATGTTCATGAGTCAGCCTTGACGGGAGTGGAATATATATCATTTGATCATGACGATGAAATCCCTATGGCTGTTAGCCAAACAGGATCCGAACAATCAGATAAATTTCATATAGATGATTTAATCTGTCACCATTGTCACCATTTTGTTGGCGTTTTGAACCTTCTGGCTAATGATTCTTTTAGAGCAATTTTGCCCTCAGAAAAGCCATATGAGCATGGTTTTATATTAAATTCCTCATTGGTTTCACCGCACCTACGTCCCCCTATCCTCTAATCGAAACCTCAATATTTTAAGGTTACACGTTTTGGAAACATTGCGTCTGACCTGTGTATTTTTTTGATTACGAGGATGAAATCCGATGAATTTTCTCAATAAGGGATGTTCGACCGATGTCGAACGAATATCTGTTAGTACAGGTAGAATAAGATCTATATATAAATATTTTTTGTTGTTTGGGTTATGTGCAGTTTATGTGCCGGCCACTTTGGTTGCAGCATCGCAAGACGTGAAATACGCTGATACATCATGGGGATTCTGGTTCCGCAGTCAGGTGAGCCAGCATCCTGATGTGATAGAAGCGAAAGAGAAGATGTATGCCGCCTTGTCCATGGCCGATAGCCTTGACCAGCCGCTTTATAACCCGGAACTGGATACGGAATATGAGCGCGAGGGAAGTTTTAACAATTACCGCCTCGGCATGACCCAGACACTTGACTGGTGGGGCAAGCGCGATACCCAAAAGCAGCAGGCCGTCTATGGCCGCACATTGGCGCGCCGCGCATATGACCTGGCGGTACAGCAGAAATCTGCCGAAGCTTTGCAGGCCTTGGTCAACTGGAGTTCAGCCCGTCAGGAATCCATTCTGGCTTTACGTCAGGAGCAGCAGTTGGGCGCCTTGCTTGATGTTGTCGAAGATCGTCAGAGGTCCGGTGATATGGGTCAGGTTGATGCGGAACTGGCCTTTCTCGGCCTGTCGCAGAAACTGAATGATGCGGCTCAGGCTCAGGCCCGGTTCAAGCAGGCTGAGGCCCGCTTGCAGGAATTGCTGCCCGACTGGTCACCCTCATGGGCGAATATCCCTGAAGATTTGTGGCGGATCGGCGAAAAAAAGGCCGTTGACCAATGGGTGGATGAACATCCGTCCGTAATGGCCGCGAAGGCCCAGTGGGATGTGATGAAAAAGACTGCCGAATTGACCCGTCTGAAGAGTAAGGCAGAACCTACCGTGGGGCTAAATGGCGGGAAAAGCGCAGGCGATACCATCGTCGGTGTCACCCTGTCCATTCCGCTGAATGTACGAAATAATTTCAGCGCCGAAACCCGGGCCGCCCGTAAGCAAGCGCTTGCCGCCGAAGCCAACTATCGATCAGTATGGCGCAAACAGCAGGCCGCAATCCGGGCCAGCACCGCCGCCCTCAGTGAATATCAAAAACGCTATCAACGCTGGCAAAAATTAATGCGCGGGCGTAGTGAAAGAAGTGAAAATTTACTGGACAAGCAATGGTGTAGCGGTGACCTGAGCACGACGGAATATTTGCTGGCTCTCCAGCAGCGCACCGAAGGACTGGTCGCCGGAATTGAACTGAATACCCAGTATCAGCTGGCCCGTATTGAATGGCTCCTGCAAAGCGGACAAATGGAAACCGCACTGATGCAGGTAAAGCGTTAAGAAATTTTTTGGATGAAGATTATGAAACAGATATTAAAAACAATTGTTATGTCCGGTTTAGCGACTGGTCTGGTTATCGGCAGTGCTTATTCTCAGGAGCATGAGCATGAAGAAGGCGGTCACGAGGAAACTGGCCAACAAGAATCCGGTCATGAGAAATCTGCTGGTGAAGGCACTAAAATGTCATCTGCTCAGATGACGTCGGCCAATATAAAAGTGGCGCCCCTTGCGCGCAGCCGCATGAATTATCAATTATATGCGCCGGGTGAGATCATGGCCAACGGTTATACCAGCTATCGGGTGTCGCCGCGTGTTGATTCTGTGGTGCTACGCCGCCACGTTGCCCTTGGGGATCATGTGAAAAAAGGTCAGCAATTGGTGACCCTGTTCAGTGAAACCGTGGCCGATGCCCAGGCCAGCTATAGTGTGACCCAGGCTGAATGGCAGCGGGTTCAGGACCTGGGTCGCAAGACTGTGGGTGACCGGCGTTATATTGCGGCAAAAAGTGAAGCTCAGGCCGCCTATGGTCGCCTGTTGGCCTTTGGACTTTCTGAGAAGGCGATCAAGGCCCTGTCCGGGAAAGCCAAGGCTCTCGGTGAATATACCCTGGTCGCCGAAAGAGCCGGTGCCGTCCTGACTGATGATTTTCATCAGGGTCAGCGGGTGCAGGCCGGGGATGCGTTGATGGAACTGGCGGACGAGAAAGAATTATGGGTTGAGGCCCGTCTGGCCCCTACTCTGCAATTGAAATTACCTTCTGGCACCAAAGCTTCGGTTAAAGTGGGTAATGAGCTGTTTACGGCCCATGTTTCACAAGAATCCCATATTATCGATCAGGAAACCCGGACCCGGGTGGTGCGTCTGATTGTGGCCAATAAAGCCCATCGTCTGCATTCGGGCATGTTTGCCGATGTTTATTTCTCCTTTATGACGGATGAGCCGGTGCTGGCTGTGCCGGAAGCCGCCCTGATGCGGGGGTCTGACGGTGACTGGATGGTTTTTGTTGAAGGTGGTGACGGCAAATTTTCCGCCCATGAGGTGGAGCTTGGCCGCTCTCTTGGCAAATGGCGGGAAATTTCCGGTATTGCCGAGGGCAGTCGGGTCGTCGTCGAAGGAGCCTTCTTTGTGGCGTCCCAAATTGCAAAAAGTGGCTTTGACACTCATAACCATTAATCAGAGGTAAGGATACTATCATGTTGAATCGTTTGATCGACTGGTCAGTTACCAACCGTCTGTTGGTGGTGATTGCCCTGCTGGCCTTAACCGCGTCAGCCTTATTTTTCATTCCGCGCCTTAATCTGGATGCCTTTCCCGATGTGACCAACGTACAGGTGGCCATTAACACCGAAGCGCCGGGGCTGGCCTCAGAAGAGGTGGAGCAACTGATAACCTTTCCCATTGAGGCGGTGATGTATGCCCTGCCTGATGTGGAAGAGGTGCGGTCCATCTCCAAAACCGGTCTATCCGGGATTACGGTGGTTTTCAAGGAGGGGACGGACATTTATTTCGCCCGTCAGCTTGTATTTGAACGACTGCAATCGGCGAAAGAATTAATTCCCGGCGGGGTTGGAACGCCTGAGATTGGCCCTAATACATCGGGTCTGGGTCAGGTGTACCAATATCTGCTGATTGCTGATGAAGGCGCAGGCTATGATACGATGGCACTGCGCAGTCTCAATGACTGGGTGGTGAAATTATTGCTGATGCCGGTGGACGGTGTTACCGATGTTTTGTCCTTTGGCGGTGAAGTCAGACAATATCAGGTCAATATCAATCCGTCCCGTCTGCTGGCTTATGGTTTAAGTCAGGAAGATGTGGTTGCGGCACTGGAAAATAACAACAGCAATGCCGGAGGCTGGTATTTGAACCGGGGGCAGGAACAACTGGTGATCCGTGGTGTTGGCTGGCTCAGTAATAATGAGCAGGGGTTGAAGGAACTGCGGCAAATACCGCTTAAAACTGTGGACGGCGCCGTGGTCAGGGTTTCGGACGTTGCGGCGGTTGAGTTTGGCAGTGAAATTCGCCAGGGGGCCGTGACCATTACCCGCCGCGATGAAAACGGCAAACCTGTAAATCTGGGTGAAGTGGTCTCGGGCATTATCCTGAAACGCATTGGAGCCAATACCAAGGTTACGATTGACGGGATCAATGACCGGATTGCCCTGATAGAGCAGGCCCTGCCCAAGGGTGTGCGGTTCGAGCCTTTCTATGATCAGGCGGATTTGATCGAAAAGGCGGTGGAAACCGTATCAAAAGCCCTGATTGAAGCCTTCATCTTCATTGTGATTGTTTTGGTGCTGTTCCTGCTCAATGTGCGGGCGGTGATCCTGGTGCTGATCTCTATTCCCCTGTCGGTGGGCATGGCCTTGACCATTATGGCCTATAACGGCTTATCAGCTAACCTGATGTCGCTGGGCGGTCTTGCGGTTGCCATCGGCATGATGGTGGACGGGGCCGTGGTGATGATGGAAAATATCTTCAAGCATCTGAGCCAGCCGGACCGTTTGCATGACCGGGAACATGCCAAGACGCTGCCCGTGGAGGATGATGACCCTTATGACGTGGCGCATGATATGTCAGTGGGACTGCGAATTCAGGAAGCGGCCCGCGAGGTGGCAAAGCCGGTTTTCTTCGCCGTGACCATCATCATGGTGGTTTTTGCCCCACTGTTCAGCCTGGAAGGGGTAGAAGGCAAGCTGTTCCAGCCGATGGCGGTCAGTATTATGATCGCCATGGCGGTATCACTCGCCGTATCACTGATTGTAGTGCCCGCTCTCGCCAGTTATTTCTTTCAGCGCGGGATTAAGGCCCGGCCCAGCCCGATTGTTACGGTGCTGGAGAGACTTTATCGGTCTTTGTTAGGTAAAGCCATGGGCAAGAAAGCCATGGTACTTGTCGGCGCGGGGGCATTGCTTGTTTCGGCGCTTGTTCTGGTGCCTCGTCTGGGAACGGAATTTGTGCCGGAACTGGAAGAAGGAACGATCAATCTGCGGGCGACATTAGCCCCGTCATCCAGTCTGGAGACGGCGTTGTCGGTGGCTCCCAAACTGGAAGCGTTACTGATGGAATTTCCTGAGGTGACCTATGCTTCCAGCAAGGTGGGTCGGGCGGAAATTGGCGGTGATCCGGAGCCGGTGAGTAATGTGGAGATTTTCATCGGCCTGAAGCCCGTAAAAGACTGGACCAGTGCGTCCGATCGACAGGAGCTTCAGGGATTGATGGAAGAAAAGCTGGAACAATTTCCCGGCCTTCTGCTTAATTTCTCACAGCCCATCGCGACCCGGGTTGACGAACTGCTGTCCGGCGTCAAGGCCCAGTTGGCGATCAAGCTGTTCGGGCCAAGTCTTGATACCTTGGCCTTGAAAGGTCAGGCCATCCAGCAGGTGGTTCAATCCATTGAGGGCGCCCGGGATGTGGCCATGGAGCAGATCGAAGGTGAAGCCCAACTGGTGATCCGGCCCAATCGCCAACAGCTGTCCCGTTACGGTCTCGCGGTCGGTGATGTGATGGAAGTGGTGCGGGATGGTCTGGGGGGACGTGCTGCCGGGCAGATTATCAATGGTAATGAACGCTATGATATCTATGTACGGCTTGCCAAAGTCTACCGCGAAGATCCGCAGGCCATCGCGGAACTCAGACTTCAGTCCCCGACCGGGGCGTGGGTGAGGCTCGGAGATGTGGCGGATATAGCAATTGATTCCGGCCCGCCACAGGTCAGGCGTGATGATGTGCAGCGGCGGGTCGTTATTCAGGCCAATGTGCAGGGCCGGGATATGGGCGGCGTGGTTGCTGATATTCGTAAAGCCATTGCGGAAGAGGTTGACCTTCCCCCCGGCTATTCGGTGGATATTGGCGGCCAGTTTGAAAATCAGCAGCGGGCCCAGAAACGCCTGATGATTGTGGTGCCGCTATCCATTGGACTGATTGCGCTTCTCTTGTATTTTGCCTTTCATTCCGTGGGGCAGGCCTTGCTGATACTGGTTAATCTGCCACTGGCGATGATTGGCGGGATATTTGCCCTGTTCCTGTCCGGGCAGTATTTATCGGTACCGAGTTCTATCGGATTTATCACCCTGTTCGGGGTGGCGGTGCTTAATGGCGTAGTCATGGTCGAGGCGATCAATATGCGGCTGGAGTTCGGCAAGGAAGATATAACAAAGGCGATTTATGAAGGGGCGGTATCACGGCTGCGCCCCGTTTTGATGACAGCTATTGTGGCGGCTTTGGGATTGATCCCGATGATCCTGTCCAATGGGGTTGGATCGGAAATCCAGCGGCCATTGGCTACAGTGATTGTTGGCGGTTTGGTGACATCCACCTTCCTGACGCTGTTTGTTTTACCTGCACTTTTTGCCTGGTTCTCTAAAGGTAAACTGGAAGATATAAGATAGCATTAAGTGATGCTGGCCTTGAATTCTGGGGGACGTTCACCCTTGGCCGGCACCGCAACCTTACAGCAAAACGAAAAAGCAAAAGCATATGCAGTGCTGATAAGTAAGACTGTATATCCATATGGTGCCAGTTTGGTGATTTTCATATATTGGCCTTCTGATGAGGATACCTCGCTGGGAGGCTATCCTCAAAATCAAGAGGAAGAAATATGGATAATTCAAATGGGGAAATTTTTGTTGGCCTTGATGTTGCGAAAGTTAACTATGCGGTTGCCATCGCAGATTCTGGTTGAAGTCAGGGGGCGGGGATATGACAGCCTGCGGGATCTGTATTTCCGGACGGGCCTGTCAGTCACCGCCATTGAACGCCTGGCCAACGCCGATGCGTTTCGCTCGCTCGGCTTCAATCGTCGCGATGCGTTATGGGCGGCGCAAGGATTGGGCGCATCGATGGGGCAAAAAAGCGCGGTTGAGGATCTGCCGCTTTATGCTTATGCGGCAAGAAGCAATTCCACGACTTTACAGAAAGAGGAAGAGATTGCTCTGCCGTCAATGACACTGGGGGAGCATGTGGTGGAAGATTATGATGTGATGAAACTGTCTTTGAAAGCGCATCCCGTGTCATTCGCCCGGGCGCGATTGCGGGCGCGCGGCTTTGTCAGCGCCGGAGAATTGCAGGATCATCCGGCAGATCGCATGGTGTCCATAGCGGGCCTGGTGCTTGTGCGCCAGCGCCCGGGGACGGCAAGCGGGGTGATATTCGCAACGCTCGAAGATGAAACGGGCATTGCCAATGTCATCATTTGGCCGACGATTTTCGAAGCCAGTCGCAAAACCGCGATTACGGCCCGCTTTCTCGGGGTTAAAGGTCTTTTGCAACGGGAACAGTCTGTTATCCATGTCATCGCCCGGGAACTCATGGACCTCAGCGGCGAGCTTGTCATGCTCGGTGAGACCGGCGCGGACAAATATGCGGCTCCCGCAGACGATAAACTGAAGGGTGACGCCAAACTCGGGCGGATCGCCTCCACCCTCCCCAAAGGGCGTAATTTTCATTAAGGGATCCACCGGCATCCCTGTCTCAATCATCCAATAGCGGGAAAGAGACATGAGGCTTTTGTGACGGTTTGAAAGGGAAGAGAAAGGCTTTTCCCGACCGTCGCGGAGAACTGGTCAGCCACCAAAGGGGCCTTGTAATGGCTCTCGGAAACCAAATGAACGCCATGGACAGCAAAACCACTACCCAATATTCTAACAACCGGTTATTGTATACTATGGCGCGCATGTATAATATGATGATCTCAAAATGAAGGGGGAAGCAGACAATATGGGGGAAACGATGGCCCATCCCAGAGCATTCATCAAAGCCAGCATCCGGCCCGACAATCTGGACCCGGAGCTTGCCCGCGCGCTCAAGATCATTCGGGCGGGCTTCAATGAGGCCAGCACAGCCGTCCCCCGCCGCGCGCCCCCGACGCATCCCACAGGTGACAAATTCAAGCCGCCGGTGAAGGTCTTGCGCGCCGGCCAGACCCTCAAACCCCGTAAAGCGCCGTGGAACCTGAACAGGAACAATCCCGGCAGGATCCTGCGGATCTACAGCTTTGACGACGGGCAAATCTTCTTAGGTTTGCAGATCTTTGTCGAGGTCAATCAGAAGAAAATGACCCGCCCGAAATTCTGGGCGGCGGTGCGGCAACAGCTCGACGCCCTGGCGGCGCCGGTCTATCTGCGGGTCGATCACGCCCGCGGGGTGGGTGGCGCGGTCCGCAACCGCGCGCCCTTTTATCTGCATGTCCTGTCCCGGGGCCGGCTGCTCTATGAAGACGGCAGCAATATCTGGGCCTGCGATCCGGCGCCGGAGGGCCTCGCCCCCGCCGCCCGCGCCCAGCGCCAGCAGGATAAATTTCAGGCGGAGATCGCGGCCTTCATGGCACAGCAGCGCCAGTTCTTTCGTCAGAAGAATTACCGCCGCGCCGGCGCACAGCTCCGCAACAGCATCGAGGCGGCCTATCATATGATCCTGACGACCCTCCACGGCCACAGCTACCCCGAGACGGACATCGCCTTTCTGCGGGCGCGGGCCGAGGCGCTGGCCCCCGACCTGCGCCAGCCCTGGTTCCACGGGCCGGAGGATTATGAGGCCGAGTTCGACCGCCTGCGCCATGCCCACGGCGGCACCCACCGGTTCCGGCAATATAAAATGAGCGAAGCGGAGATCAAGACCCTGACCACCTGCCAGAAAAGGCTCTTCAAAGTGGCCGATAAATTATGTCAGAAGAAGATTGAGGGGTTGAGGTGAGAAGGCTGTGTGTGGCCCGAAGTGGATAATGATAATATTGAATTCAAATGAGTGGCGCTGCCAATAATGGCTTAGTTAATGTAGAGAGGAATATCAAAATGGATAGATTTATAGTCAATCAAAACGCTCAGGCAAACGGTGATCATGAGGTCCATAACGTAACGGCTGGATGTTCATACCTGCCAAATAATGAAAATCAGGTAGATTTGGGATATCACTCATCTTGTCATGGAGCTGTCGCAGCGGCAAAAGCCAAATGGCCTAGCAATAAAATTAACGGCTGCTATTACTGTTGCAGCCCTTGTCATACGAGCTGACAAAATGGGAAGTCTTAGCCAAGAGTATTGCATTCTAGGTGTACTGATACACAAGAATGTCAATAAGCATTTAAAATTGACCCGGTTTTGGCATTTAAAATTGCCCCACCTTTTCAGTAGCAAGGCCAACAGGATATCTGCCCCTATATAGCGAGGGATCCTGTTGGCCTTGCGTATGCTCAGGCTTGTTTTACTTGGCTGTTTTTACTCTGGGCGAAGCGGAACGAGTTGT
>Ga0209692_10002751_pt1 | contig 18311 bp, 10 predicted proteins | sample tdDd472_FD_187129 | JGI IMG/M metagenome (GOLD analysis project Ga0209692, IMG submission 187129) | Marine sediment microbial communities from the Atlantic coast under amendment with organic carbon and nitrate - tdDd47.2 (SPAdes)... | ecosystem: Environmental > Aquatic > Marine > Coastal >...
TGCCCAATACCGAATTTGAAAGCACCGTGCAGATAGGTACGAAGATGAGAAGCCATAGACTTAGCCCCGCGTTCGTATGTCTTACGTAACAGCATACGAACACCCAACGGCTTGATGTCAGCAGCTTTATTGCTCGGACCGAGTGCATCAACAGCGGCATGACGCCCTGTCAATAACGCACGTTCAATAGGTTCCCATGAACTCTTCCCTCGACGACGAAGATCATCGACGTACTCTTGAAAAAGCTGTTCGACGGTACCACGCTCAGCCTTTGCATTCTCCCTGTCCATAGCCTCTCCAGCCTTACGCATCATCTCAGCTTTCGGATCTTTGCCATCAAGTACCAGCCGACGCCAGGGCTGCAAACGTTCTCGAGCTTCTGCCAGCGTTAAAGAAGTATCACCAACAGCATGACCAATTTTAAGCATCCTACGCTTGCCTTTATAATAATATTGGAAAAGCCATTCAGCACTATTCTCACGAACCCGTAGCGCAAGTTTGCCTGCGCCCTTGGGTGCATTTTCAGTTACAATCCGGCTCCCCCCAGCCCTGATAGTTTTCTCAACATTCTTGACAGTGAACTGACTCATGCAAACCTACTTTATACTTGGTGGCGGTATTGGTGGCGGTACGACTTTTTATTTCACATCCCATCACTCAATTTCACACCTACACCAACAAAGCCCCTAAGGTCAACGACAACCGTTGATACACAATGCCTTTTGCATAAGTAAGTGAAGCTTTGTGAAAGCATAAAACAGGCTCCCTTAGTGACTGTTAATCACTAGGTTCGCGGTTCAAGTCCGTGCTGGGGAGCCAAGCAAATTCAAGCCCTTGGGTAAAACCAAGGGCTTTTTTTGTAACCTATCTACCCCAATAAACAGTCCAAACGCTCCCAAAAGCCCAAACCATCGTTATTTTCTCTTGATGAGCGAGTACGATTCAGATAGAAACTCCCCCCTATGGACACAATCGCAATTACATCACTCCTTGTCGGCTGCGGCATTCTCCTGGCATTCGTACTAATCGCCAAGAGCACCACAAATACCCGGACATCCCAACGTCCCAATATCAATATTGACTTCGACTCGGCCAAAGAACACGAAGACAAGAACCGCTACTTCAGCTAGGTCGTATCTCTATACAAACTCTTCAAGCCGCACTTTTGTGCGGCTTTTTGCTTTGCATCATTGTCTTTTTTATCAAGCTGGCGTACTTTGTTGATCAATCAACAATAGTGAAGAGCCATGATAAAAGTCACACACTTAGTCCTTTCCATCCCTATTATTCTGCTCCTGGCAGGTTGCTCAAACGACCCCGCAAACGTCTTTCAGGGTTACGTCGAAGGCGAATATGTCCATGTGGCATCGCCCATAGGCGGCACTCTTGACGTTCTCTCCGTCACCAGAGGTCAGAGTGTTCCTGCACACGCCCCGCTCTTTGCACTGGAGCGAGATTTCGAGCAGGCAGCTGTCGACGAAGCTCAATACAAGCTCCAAGGCGCGCAAGATAACCTTGCCAACCTTGAGAAAGGCCAACGTCCATCAGAGATCGCATCCATTCAAGCCCAACTCAAGCAAGCCAAAGCATCGGCTGCTTTGGCAAAAATTGAATACGAACGAAGGGTTAAACTGATAGCGGAAGAAACCATTTCCCAGGAAGAACTCGATCGCACAGAAAGCGATTACGACCAAAAATATCAATATGTTAAAGAGATTAAAGCTCAACTGACAACCGCCCGACTTGGTGCACGTAGCGACGAAATTCGTGGTGCCACAGCCGAAACGCTTCAAGCACAGGCCAGCCTTGATCAGGCACTGTGGAATTTCAATCAAAAGGCTCAAAATGCCCCGTCATCCAGCCTGGTTTTCGACACACTCTATCGCGCAGGAGAATGGGTGACACCAGGACAACCTGTGGTTTCACTTTTACCACCGGAAAACGTTGAAGTCCGGTTTTTCGTACCCCAAACAATTGTGGGTACCCTTGAAAAAGGCCAGGAAGTCATCATCACCTATGATGGTGCCGAAAAGCCAGTTCCCACTAAGATTTCCTACATTTCACCCTCAGCAGAATTCACTCCGCCAGTCATATATTCAAGCGAAAGCCGCGCCAAATTGGTGTTCATGGTCAAATCCCGGCCAAATCTTGATGATGCGGTCAGACTCCACCCTGGTCAGCCTGTGGATGCTACTATTCCCGCTCTAGCCCCTTAGGTCAGGAACACACCGTCATGTCTACCGAAACCGTTATCGCCGTACAGGGACTGACCAAGTCCTTCGACGGTAAAAAAGTGGTTAACAACTTGAACATGGAAATCCGCCAAGGTGAGATTTTCGGTTTTCTCGGGCCTAACGGTTCAGGAAAAACTACATCCATTCGCATGTTGTGCGGGCTTCTCAAGCCTGATTCCGGATCAGGATCCTGTCTTGGATTTGATGTCATTAATGAGTCTGATCTAATCAAGCCTCACGTGGGCTACATGACGCAAAAATTCAGCCTGTACGACGACTTAACTATCCGAGAAAATCTTGACTTTACGGCAAAAGTCTTTGGTCTTGATGATCCGAAAAATATAGTTGACGAATGTATCGATCGCATGGGGCTCGGGCCATTTGTAAAGCACCTTGCAGGCAACTTGTCGGGAGGATGGAAACAACGCCTTTCTCTCGGAGTCAGCACTCTGCATTCGCCAAAACTACTGCTTCTTGACGAGCCAACAGCGGGTGTAGACCCCGGAGCTCGACGCGATTTCTGGGATCAAGTCCATAACCTTGCTTCGCAGGGAATCACCGCACTGATCAGTACCCACTACATGGACGAGGCCGAGCGTTGCCACAGATTGGCATACATCGCATATGGGAATCTTCTGGCGACAGGGACAGTTGAAGACATGATCCACGATTCAAGCCTGACTACCTGGAATGTTATGATCAATGACGGTAAGGTAGCCCTGCACAATCTGTCCGAACAACTCAAGCCGCTTCCCGGCATTGAGCAGGTTGTTGCGTTCGGCAACACCTTGCATGTCAGTGGCCGCAACCCTGAATTGTTGGCCACTAGTATTGCACCTTACAATGTAGCCCCATACAAATGGACGAAAATTGATACCAGTCTTGAAGAAGTATTCATCGACCTCATGCAGCAAAGCAAGGATGGGCTCGAATGAGATTCTTCTCAGTAAAACGCTTCATAGCCATGGTGGGCAAAGAGTTTGTGCAGATGCGCCGGGACCGACTCACGTTCGCGATGATGATCGGCATCCCACTCATGCAACTCATTCTTTTTGGTTATGCCATCAACTCTGATCCGCGCCATTTGCCAACTGCCGTCCTGTCTGCAGACAATTCACCATTCTCGCGATCCATCGTGTCGGGAATGCAGACCAGCACATTTTTTGACATCACTTACCACCCAAAGACAAGGGCCGAAGCCGTCAGATTGCTCCGTGAAGGCAGGATTCAATTCGCACTGACCATCCCCGAGAACTTCGGGCGCGACTTACTCAGGGGAGACAGGCCAGTCCTTCTTCTGGAAGCCGACGCTACCGATCCGACCGCATCTGGTGGTGGCACCAAAGCATTCCCCGAAATAGTCAGGGTGGCACTCAAGAAAGATCTCACTGGCCCCAATGCCAAGCTTAATCAAAATGAATCACCTGTAGAAATACGCATACACAACGATTACAACCCGGAAGCCGAGACGCAATACAACATCGTCCCCGGACTAATGGGGGTCATACTTACCTTGACGCTGGTTATGATAACTTCGCTTGCCATTACTCGGGAATCCGAACGAGGCACTATGGAGCATCTACTCTCCACCCCCATCCGCCCTCTCGAAGTCATGCTAGGCAAAATAATACCATACATCCTGGTCGGCTATATTCAAATGACACTTATTACCCTGGCAGCGAGATTCCTATTTAATGTTCCGATGCATGGCAGTGTTGCACTTATCTTTGCCTTGTCGCTTATTTTTATCGGAGCAAATCTGTCAGTGGGAGTTACCGTCTCCACTATAGCCAGAAACCAGCTACAGGCTGTCCAGATGTCGATATTTTTCTTCCTGCCATCACTGCTTCTGTCTGGATTCATGTTTCCATTCAGAGGGATGCCTATATGGGCCCAGACTATCGGGTCGGTTCTGCCTCTAACTCATTATCTCCGTCTCATCCGGGGTATTCTGCTCAAAGGAAACGGTATTGTTGATTCCATTCACCATGTCTGGCCCATGCTTATTTTCTGGCTGGTCATCATTGCAATCGGTCTCAAACGCTACCGCCGCACTTTAGACTAGCAACAAACCTGTTTACTTTGGTTTTTTACCCAACTAAAGTGATGATCTAGTTAAATTGCAAGGAGCATTTTTCAGATCATGATCTTATCATTAATCGCCGGAATGGTTGGGGGCCTGGGCCTCTTTCTCCTAGGCATGCGCCTCATGACCAAAGGGTTGCGCAACGCCGCGGGCACGGCTCTTCGCAAAATCCTTGGAAAATGGACCAAAACACCCATGAGAGGTCTTGGTTCGGGATTTATGGTCACAGCCCTGGTTCAGTCTTCGAGCGCAATCACCGTTGCCGTCATCGGTTTTGTCAACGCGGGCCTCATGACCATGCCCCAGTCAGTAGGCGTAATATTCGGCAGCAACATAGGAACCACGGTTACAAGTTGGATCGTTGCCGCTGTTGGTGTCAGCGTTAAGGTCAAGGCTCTGGCACTCCCCCTCATCGGCCTTGGTGCCCTACTCCGCCTTACCGGAGCCAACACTCGCCGCAAACACATTGGCGACGCCCTGACCGGTTTCGGTATCTTCTTTCTCGGCATCGAAATACTTCAATCAACTTTTCAGGATCTGGGAACGGTCGTAGATCTCGCTTCATTCAATATTGGCGGGATCAGCGGCATTATCCTATTTGTAGCTGTTGGAGCGTGCCTCACATTGCTTATGCAAAGTTCAAGCGCGGCAATGGCACTCGTCCTGACAGCAGCCATGTCCGGCATCGTCACCCTTGAAAGCGCTGCAGCCGCGGCCGTCGGCACCAATATCGGAACTACAACCACCGCAATGTTCTCTGTTATTGGAGCGACACATAACGCAAAGAAAGTCGCAGCGGCTCACATCATATTCAATCTAGTCACAGGATTTGTGGCAATACTGTGCATTCAGCCACTTCTCAATGGCGTTGACCTGATTGCAAAAATGACCGGACACTATGACATGGCGACAATGCTCGCTCTGTTCCATACCGTGTTCAATATTCTGGGAGTCGCTATATTCCTACCATTCACATCAACTCTTGTCTCATTTCTTGATAAACATATTGGCAGGGAAATGGATGAACTTGGCAAACCTCAATACCTTGATGACAACGTCCTGAAAGCTCCAGCTCTTGCCATGGACGCCTTATTCATGGAACTAGGCAGACTGGGAGAAATGACACGCGCAATGTGTCAAAAAGCTCTGACCGGCAAATTCAGAAACAAGGACTTCATTAAGGACAGGACGGTTGCTGACACTCTGGTTACAGCCATCAAAAAATACTGCGTCAAAATACAACAACTTGACCTGCCCGACCAGACTGCATCGAAACTCCCCCCTGCACTGAGAGTCATCCAGTACTATCGAAAAACGATCAATATTATGGACGAAGTTTCTCAAGAGCACGCACTACTAGATCACCAGTTGCCAGGTGCTGCATCATCTGCTGCCCGAGAATTTCGCAGAGAAATCCGCGACATTATTAATGTAGCCCACACACCATGCTCACCCGAGTTCAACGATCTTGAAAAACTAATGCACGAACTTGATGACCACTATCACGAACTCAAAGAAGAGTTGCTACGGATAGGGGCTCAGGGGCGCCTTGATCTGACTCGTATGGTCGATCTACTCGACTACTACTCGCACATGCGCCTGATGTGCGAACAAGCTGTCAAAGGAACAACCTATTGGGCCATGCTGCGCGATACAGATGTCACTTGCGCAAGCGCTAATGCAGATAATGAATACGCCTGGAAACTGGAAGAATAACCTGATAATCCTGCCTCAGGAGACAATACAATGAAACGAAACCAAACAGCTGCCATACTGATCGCATGTGCCTTACTGCTTGCCATCGGCTCCTACATACTCCTTTCAGACTCTACCGAAGAAGGCCCTCAGCACAGGGCAGGAATAATACAGCCATCTCAAGAAGCCGCCACAGCTCCTTCCTGGGTCAATGAAGGGCAGGATTCAAAACCGGATTATAGCCCGTCAACGGCCGATGCCCAAAACGCCACACCTGTACCAGTTGAAAATGAAGTTAAGAAAAATCCGCAAATTATCGAAGTAACTGAAGACAACATGATAACCTTCAGTTTCGTCGAATCTCTGGCTGACTTCGTTCTGCATCGCTTCCATCCGCAAAGTACCAACGGCAAACCAGCCACCATAGCTTCCGCCAAAGCTCTTAACATGTACTACGGCCAGGAGATGGATGGCTTTTCCGTGTCCGGAAATGATATCCGCATGTCCCGAAAAACGGTCCTTGATTACGCTTTCACCCCAGCAATGATCAGAACGCTTTACGATCTTTATGCACCTGTTTTCATGGTACATATCATTGATACTGCCAGCAGTGACGAACGTGAATATAAAGTAAAAAACTCAACAGAGCGCCGAGAACTCATCAATGATGAAATCAAGGTTATGCTCAGGCTCAACGCTTACAAAATCGAACAAACGGCTTCGATTTTCAAAGCAATTGCCAATGACCCTACAATTACTGAAATGGCTGGAAAATACCTAAGAGCTGCAAAGGCTGTGGAGCGATCCAATGTCCAACTGCAAAATGCCATTGCCGACGAAAAAGACACTTCCAAAGCCGGTGCCAGGCTCAAGCAATCGATCATCCAGCGAGAAAGAATCAAGGCAAACACAATCAGCCGCCTGAAAAAAGCTTGCCCAACTTGTACCGAAGCTGAACTGTTCTATCTTGCCCAATGGGCTTATCGCCGAGTACTGAACGGACCGGATGAAAAACTGGAGACTTTCGGCGTTGCTGCCGAAGTTCTGGACGACCTGGCGGGACGTTTTCGAGCACAGGCTGACGAAATCAAATAGCTTTAAGTTATTGCATAAAAAAGAAGCCCCTAATCTGTCAGGGGCTTCTTTTTTTATCCTACTTAGGAAAATTATCTGTCACGACCACACTCAAGTCCGGCTTGAACCACATCGCCGATTCAGTTGGATACCGATCCTGCATGAAGGCTCTGCCCTGTTGGGCCCCCATAATGAAAATTGCAGTAGCCAAAGCATCAGCTAGTTCCGCACTATCAGCGATAACAGTTACACCGATTGATTTGTCGGCGGGCTCCATGTCTGCCGGATTAATAATGTGGTGTTGCAATAAAGACTCACCACCACTTTCCGTTGTCACGAACTGCTCATAATCACCTGAACCGCAGACGCCCTTGTCACGGACGATTACAGTACCATAGACCTGTTCAGCACGAGGGTGACGAATGCCGACCTTCCAGTCTCGATCGCCAAAGCAATAAAAGTCGCCGCCAGCTTCTACAATACCCGCGCCAACACCCAGCCCCCGCAACAACTTGACCGCAGCATCAATGATGGTCCCCTTGGCTATGCCTCCCATATCAAGAGCCATGCCTTCTTTTTTAAGGCGTACCTGTTTGTCGCCGTCTTCAAGCATGACCAGTCGATAGTCGACCAGCCCTTTTTTGGATTTGGCTATTGTTTCATCAAGAACGTAATAAAGTGGCGATGTTGTCAATGCACCAATAGTCGGATCAAACACACCATCGGTTTCAGCGCTAAAAGCCAGAGTCCGTCGTAACAAGGCATAAGCTCGAGAAGACGGAACAACCCAATACTTTCCAGCCGCCCTGTTTATCTGACCGATGGAACCGTCCGGATCGCGATAATCAAAGTCCTGTTGTAACGTCCGCATTGCCCCCAAGACTTTGCGCGAGGCATCATCCGCAGCCTTCTGGCTATCTGCTTCAAGAGTCAGTTTGACCACTGTCCCCATGGCAACATCAGTATATTGATAAAGACCAGATTCTCCCGCAATGAAATCACCAGATTGCGGCAAAAGATGCAAAGACCCGAAACCACCCAAAAGTATCAGGCAGAAAAAAGCCCCACTCCAGGCAAAACCCTTGCCCCAATTCAATTGTTCGCGGAGAGCGGAAGAAAACAATGGCATACACACACATGCGCCGATCATAGCAGCCATTTGCAAGGCTGGCCCGACAGCGTGAGAACTCTGCACGATCATGCCGCCTAACAGTGGACCTATAAGAAATCCGATTCCGGCTGCAAAATGAGCGGTTCCGAAGACCTTACCCTGACTTCGTGTAAGCCCTGACGCCAATGCCATTGAAGATGGAATCGATATAGCCGCTCCAAGCCCCATTACTCCACCGAACACCACGAACTGCCAGGTCTCGCGACAAGCTCCCAAAGCGAATAACGCTCCAGCGCTGACGAGCATCCCAACCACCACAATCATGGCTGTCGGTTTACCTTTGGACAGTCGCCCCACAACCGGGAGACCAACACAAACCATAAGACTAGGGATCGCAAATACGGCTCCGACGACCAAACCACTTTGACCGAGAGTAGTAGCAAGAAGGATGGGATAGAAAGAGGCAACAAGCCCGATACCCAAAGTGCGGCCCGCAATGGCGAGCAGAAGCGACATTGCATCATATTTGTTTGAAGAAACATTTTCATCACCCATAATAACTGATTGGGTGCGAACTTCTTTTGGTAATATGGAAAAGAGAATGATCGCTGTCAGGCCCATGCAAAGTGAAAGAGTCAGAAGAATCGGTTCCATGCTTCGTTTCAGATACAGAAAACCACCAAGAAATGGACCTATGAATAACGCCAGACTAAAAACAAAAGCATGCAGCGAAAACCACCTTGAAAGGCGATGTTGATGAATGTTTCCACCCAGAGCGGCCAACCCGACAGGCTTGATCAAGCCTGCCACCAACCCCATTATGAACTGCACACCATACAGAACAGCCATACTTGAATGAACAAAATACAGAAGCGGAGCGGCTGTACCGACCAAGGCAGCAAGTAACAAGGGCAAACGAGGCCCGACTCTGTCCGCCAAAACACCTGACACAGGAGAAATCAGAAGCTTTGCAAGATAATACCCGGCAAAAGCGGTTCCGAGCCAAATTCCACTGATTTTTTCATCGAGGCTCAAAAGAGGTATCGTGAATGAAAACAAACCAATGCCCAGCGTTGAGATAAATCCGCTGGACAGGATTGCAGCTAAAACTCGACGCTCAAAGCCAGAATATTCTTCGGTATTGTTCTTTTTCATTTGGTTTCCAAATTCACTTCAGAGTAATGTGACTTCAAAAGCCTGTGCTTGGCAAGATGTTCGTTTGAAAGGAGAAGATTGATTCATCAGTCAATAAAAAAATGCTCGTAGAGCGTGATTTTCTCTGAAAAAATCGGTAAGTGGCATAGTTCGGGCGGGGAACGGAAGTGAAAGGGCTTGACCCCGACGACATAAAGCGCGAGAAAAATAAAGCAACAATGTGATCAATTCCCTATATGCGGTCCAGCACAGTGAGTAAAATCCTGTACTCCTCCTCGGTGACTTCTTCACCGAAGAATAGGTGAGTTTTTCGCAAATAATAATACAAGCAATTAGAGCTAGATTCTAATGGTTGTGACAGGTCCAATTCAAAACCTCGGAGAGAGAGAACATGTCGAAGAAAATGAAAACAATGGACGGTAACACAGCTGCTGCTCACGTGGCTTACGCCATGACGGAAACAGCCGCCATCTATCCCATCACCCCCTCCACCCCGATGGGTGAGATCGCTGATGAATGGGCGGCTCAGGGACGAAAGAACATTTTTGGACAGAAAGTGCAGATCAGACAGATGCAATCTGAAGCTGGCGCAGCCGGTGCCGTTCACGGCTCACTGGCTGGCGGAGCACTGACCTGCACCTTCACGGCATCACAGGGTCTGCTCTTGATGATCCCCAACATGTATAAAATGACAGGCGAACTGCTGCCTGGCGTTTTCCATGTTTCAGCCCGTGCCATCGCGGCGCACGCCCTCTCCATTTTCGGCGATCATCAGGACGTCATGGCATGTCGCCAGACCGGTTTCGCCATGCTCGTATCCAACTCGGTCCAGGAAGTCATGGACCTCTCGCTGGTATCGCATCTCGCATCTGTTGAAGCGTCCCTTCCCTTCATGTCCATCTTCGATGGTTTCAGGACCTCCCATGAGATTCAGAAAATCGAAGTAATTGACTACGAAGACATGAAGCCGCTCCTGAACATGGACAAGCTGGCCGAATTCCGCGCCCGCGCCATGAACCCTGAGCATCCGGACGTTCGCGGCACCGCCCAGAACCCGGACATCTACTTCCAGGGTCGCGAAGCCGCCAACAAGTACTTCGACGCCATCCCCGGAATCGTAGAAGACTACATGAAGAAGGTCGGCAAGATCACAGGCCGCAAGTACAAACTCTTCGATTACGTTGGTCACCCCAAAGCTGAGAAGGTCATCATCGCCATGGGTTCCGGTTGTGAAGCCATCGAAGAAACGGTCAACTACCTTAATAGTACTGGCAAAAAAGTCGGCCTGGTCAAGGTACGTCTCTTCCGTCCCTTCTCCATCAAGCACATGCTTTCCGCCATCCCCAAGACGGCCAAGAAGATCGCAGTTCTCGACCGCACCAAAGAGCCCGGCGCACTCGGCGACCCTCTGTATATGGACGTCGTTGCCGCTTACGCAGGCAAAGCCAACGCTCCCAAGATCGTCGGCGGCCGCTACGGCCTCGGCTCCAAGGAATTCACCCCGGCCATGGTCAAGTCAATATTCGACGGCCTTGCCAAGATCAAACACGGCTTTACGATCGGCATCACTGATGACGTAACCAACAACTCTGTTGTTAATTGCGAATGCATAGACACAACCCCCGAAGGAACCGTCCAGGTCAAATTCTGGGGCCTCGGCTCTGACGGTACTGTCGGCGCAAACAAGCAGGCGATCAAGATCATTGGCGACAACACCAAATTGTATGCGCAGGGTTACTTCGCCTACGACTCCAAGAAGTCCGGCGGCATCACCATCTCGCACCTGCGTTTTGGTAAAAAGCCCATCCAGTCCACATACCTGATCACCGACGCAGACTATGTAGCTTGCCACAATCCAAACTACGTCAATCTCTATGATGTATTGGAAGGCATCAAGGACGGCGGAACCTTCGTACTCAACTGTCCCTGGACAGCTGATGAGATGGATAAGAAGCTGCCCGCAGCCATGCGCCGCACCATCGCCGAGAAGAACCTCAAGTTCTACACTGTAGACGCGGTCAAGATCGCTCAGGAAGTCGGCCTTGGTGGACGCATCAACATGATCATGCAGACCGCCTTCTTCAAACTGTCAGAAGTTATACCCTTCACCAAGGCTGTGGCTCTGCTCAAGGAAGGCATCCAGACTGCATACGGCAAGAAAGGCGAGAAGATCGTCAACATGAACAACGCCGCAGTTGATCGTGGCATCGATGCCATCGTCGAAGTACCCATCCCGGCCGCCTGGAAGAAGCTCAAGGACGACAAGCCTGTCAAACGTTCCGAACCGGCCTACGTCAAAGACGTCATGCGTCCCGTTCTGGGCCAGAAAGGCGACACACTGCCTGTCTCCGCTTTCTCGGTTGACGGCATAATGCCCGCTTCCACCAGTAAATATGAAAAGCGTGGTGTAGCCATCCTGGTCCCCGAATGGATCAAGGACAACTGCATCCAGTGTAACCAGTGCTCATTCGTCTGCCCACATAGCGCACTGCGCTCCGTCCTGGCCGACAAGGCTGAGATGAAGAAGGCCCCCAAATCCTTTGAGACTCTCGACGCCATGGGCAAAGACGCCAAAGGCTTGCAGTTCCGCCTGCAGGTTAACTCCTTGGACTGCCTGGGTTGCGGCAACTGCGCCGACATCTGCCCGGCCAAGGAAAAGGCTCTGGTCATGAAGCCCATCGCTTCCCAGACCACAGTCCAGACCCGCAACTTCAACTTCTCCGAGAAAGTCTCCTACAAGGAAGCCTTTGGTCGTGAGACAGTCAAGGGCAGCCAGTTCCGCCAGTCCCTGATGGAATTCTCCGGTGCTTGCGCCGGTTGTGGCGAGACCCCTTACGTCAAGGTCATTACCCAGCTGTTCGGCGAACGCATGATCGTCGCCAACGCCACGGGTTGCTCCTCCATCTGGGGTGCAAGCGCACCGACCACACCTTACTGCGTCAACAGCGACGGACACGGCCCGGCCTGGGGTAACTCCCTGTTCGAAGATGCCGCCGAATTCGGCTACGGCATCGAAATGGCCACCGACCAGCGCCGTACGCATCTGGTTGAGCTTATGACTGAAGCCGCCAAGGGCGAAACCGGCAAGATCAAGACAGCCATGAACGCATGGCTGAAAGGTCGTGACGATGTCGAACTTGCTGGCAAGGCTGGCGACAAGCTCAAAGCAGCTCTCAAGGGCACTCGCAAGAAGGCTCTGAAAGAAATCGCTTCCATGTCCGACCTGTACACCAAGAAATCAATGTGGATCTTCGGCGGTGACGGCTGGGCATACGATATCGGTTACGGCGGCGTGGATCACGTCATCGCATCCGGCAAAGACATCAACATTCTGGTCATGGACACCGAGGTATACTCCAATACAGGCGGACAGGCATCCAAAGCCACCCCGCTCGGCTCCATCGCCAAGTTTGCCGCTTCCGGTAAAACCACCGGCAAAAAGGACCTTGGTCGCATGGCAATGACTTACGGTTACGTCTACGTCGCCTCCGTCTCCATGGGTGCCAACAAGAACCAGTTCTTGAAGGCCATCAAGGAAGCCGAGGCATATCCGGGACCGTCCGTCATCATCGCCTACGCTCCCTGTATCAACCAGGGCATCAAGAAAGGCATGGGCAAGACTCAGCTCGAGCAGAAGCTGGCTGTGGACTCCGGTTACTGGCCGCTCTACCGCTACAACCCGGAACTCGCGGACAAGGGCGAAAACCCGTTCATCCTTGAGTCCAAGGCTCCTGACGGAACCCTGCAGGAATTCCTGTCCGGCGAAAACCGTTACGCAATGCTTGAGAAGTTCTACCCCGAACTCTCCAAGGACTTCCGGGCCGGTATTGAGAAAGACTACAACAACCGCTACGAAGTGCTCAAGCACATGGCTGGCGACGGTTGCGACGATAAATAGTCACAACCACAACGAAACAATAAAGGCGTCCACAGGTAACTGTGGGCGCCTTTTTAATTATGCAAAATGATGAGTGTACTTGCTGGCAGTTAGGTGCTGGTATACAGTTACATTGATCAAATAATTAATTGCCCCTGATTTGAACAACAAACTAAACGAATTGAGAATCGATGGCAGACAATTCCATCACCGTACCAACAAAAAAATCCCCGCCATTTCTGACGGGGTATTGTTCACTGGAGTGGTGGGTCACCAAGGAATCGAACCTTGAACCTCCGGATTAAGAGTCCGCTGCTCTGCCAATTGAGCTAGTGACCCACTCCGTGTTGGGCGTTACCGCTCAACGGAGTGAATAACTATAAGTCAGGCCCTAATTTGTCAACCAGAATTTCTCACTTTTCCCAAATAGGCTCCACATGCACCTAACCAAGCCAATTACCACTCTGTTTTATACATTCCTGCTTGTTCTATGCAGCACCTTTGCTCATGCCCTGGTTCAGCCATCCACGCTCCCCATGGAGACTGTTGTCGAAGCCTATAAATTGACCGACGAGACCCGGGCTGCGACCGGTATTGAGGGCGCTGTCCTTCTGACAATTACCATCAACATGGAACCGGATTGGTACACCTACGCCAATGTCCCCGGCGGCATGGGTAAACCGACCACAATCAACGCAATTGCTGCCGACAACACAAAACTCACGGCCTTCTACCCGAAAGGGAAAAAGAAGCCCGACACATTCGATCCATCTACCATCATAAACGCGTATGAGAGCGGCACACGACTCTTTATAGTAGTTCCGGCAGGCTTGACACAGGCGTACCCCATTGCGATGCGTCTGGACCTGCTTCTATGCCATCCAACCAAATGCATCCCTGTTCGCCGAGACCTGACTTTTGGAGAAAATGGACTCGACACGAGCGGTCTCCCTCTTGCGGAAAACCAACCGTGGTGGCCAGACTTTGTCCAGCTTGCAAAAAAAGACACCACTCTATCGGGAACAGGAAGTCAGGCAGAAGCATCTAAAACCGAAAATGGTCTCATCAATTGGAATTTCACCCCTACTTATCTGCAGCCAGGGCTTGAGGTCACCAGCCTCCTCTCGGCCGTACTTATGGGGCTGCTGGCTGGCCTGATACTCAACATAATGCCGTGTGTACTGCCAGTGGTCAGTCTGAAACTGTCAGCACTGCTAAACACCGGCGACTCGGATAACAAGATTGATCGGGAGCATGCATTCCGGGAGCACAACATATTCTTCGCCTTGGGCGTCATATCGTTTTTCCTTCTGCTTGCACTGATTCTTGGGGGAACAGGCCAAGCATGGGGAGCATTGTTCCAGAATCAATGGCTTGTACTTGGAGTCGCAGGTGTCATCATTGCATTGGCTCTTAGCCTGTTCGGCCTTTTTCACTTGCCGGTCGTGGACCTAAAGTTTGGCACTGGTCATACCAATCCACGAACACAAGCCTTTTTTACAGGCACATTGACCACCCTTCTCGCAACACCTTGCAGCGGCCCGTTCCTTGGTGGCGTTTTAGGATGGGCGCTTATACAAGGACCAATCATTATTGCTACGGTTTTTATCTCCATTGGTCTGGGAATGGCACTCCCCTATCTTCTCATGGCACTCAACCCAGGCCTTGCTCGATTCCTGCCAAAGTCCGGCCCATGGATTGAATATGTTGAAAAATCCATTGCCTTCTTCCTGATTGCCACGGCTTTCTATCTCGTAGGCATAACCTTTGACGGCGAAGCAGCCCGTCTGCTGGCACCTCTGTGGGCAATACTGTTCGGCGGCTGGATATGGCTAAGAACACGAAGCACAGCACGTACAGGACTTCGTTGGGGGCTACGTATTGCCACGTTAATACTGCTCGCCACTACCACTATATGGGCTATGCCTAATCAGACCGAAGTCGATCAATGGGAAGAATTTAATCCGGTAGAACTCAACGAAAGAATCGGAAAAGAACTCTTATTCGTTGAATTTACTGCGGACTGGTGTCCGACGTGCAAGGTTCTGGAAGCCACAGTACTAACGCCCACCAACATAGCGCAATGGAAGGAAAAGTACGGCCTTACTTTCATTAAAGCCGACATGACAGATCGTAATCCGGAAGCTGAAGCCATGCTACAGGCACTGGGAAGCATGAGTATTCCCACCTCAGCATTGTTCGACATTGGTGAAAATAGTAGCTCACCCGTGGTGCTCCGCGATCTCTACACAAAAACACAACTTGAAAACATATTGAAATCGTGGAAGAAATAGCCACTTTCTAAACAACAAGGAATTTACCATGCTCAACTTTCAATACCACATGCCCACTCGGATAATTTTCGGCCCGGACACCCTCAACCAGCTCGGTGACACCCCGCACCTGCCAAAAGGCAGCAAGGCAATGGTCGTCATCGGCGAGTCCGGGATCATGGTCAAGCTCGGCTATCTGTCACGTGTTCAAGGACTGCTTTCCAAGCAAGGCGTACAGACCATAGTCTATGACAAGATTCGCCCCAATCCGGAATCAGACTTTGTGGATGAAGCTGCAGCCATTTGCCGCGAAAACGATGTGGATTTTGTTGTAGGTTTGGGTGGCGGCTCGACCATTGATTCATCTAAATCCATTGCCACAATGGCGACCAACCCCGGCAAGTACTGGGATTACATGCAATCCGGCAGCGGAGGTGGTCAGACACCTGAGAACGATGCTCTGCCAATTATTGCCATCCCTACCACTGCCGGAACAGGCACCGAAGCCGACCCGTGGACTGTAATCACTAAATCAGGATCTGAATCCAAAGAAAAAGTCGGTTGGGGCAACGATGCCACCTTCCCGCATCTTTCCATCGTCGACCCAACGCTCATGCTTTCCGTTCCACCCAAGCAAACAGCATACACCGGCATGGACGCTTTTTTCCACGCTTCAGAAGCGTACCTCGCCACCTGCCGCCAGCCTGCCAGCGACATGCTGGCCCTTGAAGCAGTCCATCTGATCGCTCACACCCTGCCGGAAGCCGTTGCCAATGGCGACAACCTCGAAGCACGGACCGTCATGGCCTGGGCCTGTTCCGCTGCTGGACTATGCGAAACTTACTCCTCATGCATATCACAGCATTCGCTTGAACACGCTCTGTCAGCTTTCCACCCCGAGCTACCGCATGGAGCCGGACTAGTCCTCATATCCAAAGCCTACTTCGGTTTCCTTGCTGCCTGTGGCGAAGAACGCCTGGGCGATCTGGCCTTGGCAATGGGAGATACATTAGAAGAGAATCTGGATGAAGAAGTGACAGGCGTTGCCTTCCTGGATGCCCTGGATAAACTAATCAACGACATCGGAATCGGTGACGAAAAGCTCTCCGATTACGGCGTCACTCGTGAAGAAATTCCAGCTCTGGCAGAAAATGCCCTGACCACCATGGGCGCACTCTTCGACATCACTCCTGTGCAAATGACGCTTGATGACGTCATCGCCATTTATGAGGCTGCCTACGAATAGCATTACCAAAAACAAACCCAAAAAAGGCTCCCTTGCGGGAGCCTTTTTTATTCTACAGGAATCATTTCGTATGAATTACCTGTTATGCACCGCGCACCATTTTCAGTGATCTCGAATGTATTCTCTACACCGACCATGGCAACACCCCGTATTCCATGTTTTGGCTCTATAGCGAGTGTCATGCCCTTTTCCAATGGGATGTCAAACCCTTTAGCTATAGGCGGGAATTCATCGATAGTCAGGCCGATGCCGTGACCGATAAACGGGACCTTGTTATCATCAAGCCCCATGAAGCCTTCAGCAAAGCCACGCTTCACTGCCTGCTCGATGCAATACATGTACAACTCTGACGGTGTAATACCAGGAGCTGCATTTGCACACACCCAACCCTGCATTTCAACGCAGAAATCATGCGCTTTGCGAACATCATCAGGCATGTCTGCATTGGAGCCGCCGAAATAAGCCTGGGTCTTATCAGTATGGTATCCCTCCAACTGAAAACCGATGTCCAGCATAAGCGGTTCACCAGCTTTCCAAATTATGTCCGCATTACCCATGAGAGCCGATCCAGGATGCTCACCGCGAAGACCAAGGGGACCGTTAAAGCCGCTGGGATAATTACCGGAATCACCGGCAGAGACATGACCGAGAAAACATTCCTCGCCGTGTGCTTGCATGCGTAGGATACCCATATGCCCTTCGGAGAAAAAAGCTTCCCAAGCTTTATGAGAGATATCTCGCTCGCTCATACCTGGATTAATCACATCAGGCAGGATGTCGTGCAGGCAACGGTGATGCTTCTCACCGCAACGACGCATGATATCGAGTTCAAATTCCGATTTGACCATCTTGGCCAGTGCCACGGCGTGATCTCCGGGAACAATAGCATACCCCCGGAGTTTTGAGGCTAAAAGGCTTCCGAGTTGCCAGGTAAGACCTGCCATTACAGCAGCAATCGTCTTGGTAAACGGACTTCCTGCATCTGCGCAAAGTCCAGCCAATTCCGAATAGGACTTAAAAGAGACAATATTATCAATACCTGCTTCCAACCGCGCACGGCTAATGCCCTTTCGAAGCATCAGAACCGGTTCGCCTTCAAGTGGCAACCACAGAACACCTTGCCCGAAAGTACCAGTGAGATAATAAATATTGAGTCGTGAAAAAACCAGAATGCCGCCGGCCCTTGGGGCAATTTTATGCAAGTGTTTTCGCACTGATGCATGCCGGCGTATTAGCTCTTCCTGAGGTATGATAGAAATGGCTTCGAACATGACGGGCTCCTTGAAATATAACGACTAGGCAACTGACGCCGTTTGCTGTAAAAAGACGTTCTCAATTCGACAAGGAATAATACATGATAATTAACGATAAAGTGCTAGCCCCCCTGCTGTCCAAGGTCAAGACCATTGCCGTGATCGGAGCCGTGGACAAGCCATCGCGTCCTGTCGATGGAGTAGGCCGCGAAATGATCAAAATGGGTTTCGACGTCATTCCAGTACACCCGAAACGTAGTGATATCTGGGGACTTAAAACATACCCTACCATTAACGACATCCCTGT
>Ga0209692_10002752_pt1 | contig 18300 bp, 16 predicted proteins | sample tdDd472_FD_187129 | JGI IMG/M metagenome (GOLD analysis project Ga0209692, IMG submission 187129) | Marine sediment microbial communities from the Atlantic coast under amendment with organic carbon and nitrate - tdDd47.2 (SPAdes)... | ecosystem: Environmental > Aquatic > Marine > Coastal >...
CACTGCGCTTTGTGCTGAAGAGGATTGGGAAACATGGCGATGCTTCCGATGATATGGTGTGCGAGACCCTGGGGGCCCTGGCCTCACACATTGCAGCCCTTGAGCTGGTGGCCAGGGAGAGCGCACGGCTGACGGCGGATTCATCTGTCGAGGCAGCGGACGAATCCACGGCCCTTCTGCTTCACTTCAGATCTGTGGCGGGAACCTGCCGGGACCTTGTGTCGACACTCGTTGAGGCAGGGCTTCCCCTGGATGAAGGGAGCAGGTCCGTCATGGAGGACCTGAAGGCTTCGGCCGGTATCGCGGGAAACATCGCCAAAGCCAAACAGGTTAAACTCGGCAGGAAGATGACGTATGAGCGAGATGATTGAAGAAGTGAGTTCCGACGGGGTGCCCACGGGGCGCTCCGTGTCTCGGCATGTGGTTCACCGGGACGGGCTCTGGCATCGCACGGTCCATATCTGGGTGGTGAATGGTAACAGGGAGGTCCTGCTTCAGAGGCGTGTGGAGTCCAAGGAGAATTATCCAGGCCTCTGGGATATTTCTGCAGCCGGGCACATCAGTTTTGGGGAGACGTCCCTCGAAGCGGCCGAAAAAGAGCTTTTCGAAGAGCTGGGCATCACCGTGGATGCAGGGGCTCTTCATTACGTGACCTCCATTGCCAGGGAGGCGGTCCTGAATGAGGGACGGTATATTGACCGGGAGTGGGTTGATATCTACACCCTTCATCGTGAGATTTTATTGGACTCCCTCATCCTTCAGGCGGAAGAGGTGGCCGACGTGAGGTGGGCGTCCCTTGGGGAACTATCCAGGCGTGTGAGGGAAGGGGACGCAACACTGGTGCCGCATTCCAAAGAGTACCAGGCCATGCTGTCCATTTTATACCCGGCGGATATCCGGTAATTGAATTCATTTTTTTTGAATGAACTGTTGAATAAAAAGTTCATTGTTCTATAATTGACTTAGTGGTAAAAAATAATAACTTCCATATGGGAGCTGTTGTTTGATGCCGGAGATTGTTTGGGCGACACTCCGGTTTTGATTGTGCTGAATAACCTTCCGTTTATTATCAAACAGAAAATTGATCCACACATCGTGTGAACATTGATATTTGATCCATAACATAGTTATGACGGGCGCCTGGTGATATCGAACAGGCCAGTTAGCGTCAATGGTGCTCGTCCGGATAGTTCATGAGAAAACGATCAGGTTGAAAATTATGGCTCGTGATTACAGTGTGTTGAGAAGTGGTTGGTTGTTTCAAAAACACACAATGTAATCCACGGTTTTTTTGATTGATTTTCTCTCCCTCCGGGCGAGCCGGGTGCACCCACCTGCTGCGTTATCCGAGCTTTGAGGTAAACCACACCATCTGCAGCTCTGATGCCTTGCATACAACCGCACCCGACTCGTGAAATATCCGGGATAGGGGATGGGTATGGAACGTCCGACACAGACCCAAGAGGTGGTATTGCCCTGGGGCGAAGGGGAACTGAAGGTAAGGGTTCCCTCGGGTTGGAATATGGTTTATCCCGAGCGCGGGCATGTGCTGGCGTCGGATGCGAGATCCGAACTTGCCATTGTCACCAGCGCCGTGGAGAACCCTGTGGGGCTTGACCCCATCTCCAGGATGAACCTGGTTGGTAAGAACGTGGTCATCATTGTAGATGACAACACCCGGCCCACCCCTGTGTTTAAGTATTTCAGCATGGTGCTTGATAAACTGGAGGCAGCCTGTGGGGATCTCTCCCGGGTTCTGCTGATTCCCGCTCTGGGCATCCATACTCCCATGACAAAAGAGGAGATGGCCGCCAAGGTGGGAGGACAGAACCTCTCTCGGCTTCGTTGGGAAAACCACGATGCCTTTGATGCGGGCAAGAACTGTGCTTTTGGAACCACCACACGGGGGACACCGGTCGCTCTGAACAGCCACCTGGAAGACGCCGAACTCATTGTTCTCATGGGGCTCATCGAACCACACCTGATGGCGGGCTTCGGGGGTGGCATGAAGAACATCCTGCCCGGAGTGGCCGCCGCCGATACCATCGGTGTTCACCACCAGCTTCTCACCGATCCGCCAGAGACGTTCAATCGGGTGGGGATGGAGCCCCGGCAGAACAATTTTCGGCTCGACTTTGAAGAGGTGGCAGGGATGATCTCAGCCGACATCTTCTGCATCAACGTGGTGATTGATCATGGCGGGCAGGTGATGGCTGCCTTTGCCGGGGACCCCATCGAGGCTCACCGGCAGGGTGTTGATTACACACGCAAAGCCCAGGGACGACATCTGCCTGAGCAGGTGGATGGCATCATTGTAAACTCCTACCCCATGGACATCAATTTCAAGCAGTCCATGAAGTGTGTGGGTAACGCTCTCCCTGCGTTGAAACCGGGGGGCGCGGTCATGGGGTTTTTAAAGGCAGACAGGGGGATGGACGATTTGCCCCTGCCCGACAAGATGCGGCTGCCCCTGTTTTTTATCAAGGGGTTGCTTCGGATTATCGGTCCCAAGCATGTGTTTGCTCTTTTGAAGGTTATCAAAAAGGGCCTGAACGCTGAGGAAACATTTCTTTACTATTATATTCTCCAGTTGATTCGTGCCCACGACCTCTTTCTTTATGTTCCCTCTCTGACGGTGGAGGAGACAGAGCGTCTCTTCTATTTTGACCACTGTGCAGAAACCGGGGAGGTCATTCGTAAGGGGGTTAAGAAGATCGGCCATAAGGCCACGATCGCAGTTTTTCCGGAAGGGGGGGCTACCTACCCCATTGTTTTCGGAGGGTGATGTGTTCAGGCAGTGAATCGATGGCACAACAAGATGGTGAAAATTCAGACGGGGGCGGTATGAAACTCAACGTGAAAACAGAACATGAAGTGGCAGTCAAACGGTTGGCAGAGTTGGGGAATGGAACGCGGCTTGCAATTATCCGGTACCTTGTGAATGAAGGCTCGGAAGGGGTTCCTGTGGGGCAGGTCCAAAAAGCCCTGGGGGTGCCTCCCTCAACCTTGTCCCACCATATTTCGCGGCTTGTGTCCGTGGGGCTTCTCAGGCAGGAACGGGACAGCCGCACCCTGTATTGCCACGCAGAGACCTCGGCCATCGATGCCGTGGTTTCCTATATCCGGACTGCCTGTCTCTGCGCCGAAGCGGTGTAGGGTGGCGCCTGCGTGAAGAGAAGATCCCCCCCCCTTAAATGATCATGGCACCAGATGCTGATGTCTTATGGCGTCCTGTTCCTTTGCTTTCATCCCCCTTCAGGAAGCACTGGGAGATACGGGTGTTGCTTTTTGCAGCACCACGCGTGGGCGCTCGCACGGCATTTGGCGCTCTGCAATGCTTGATATACGGCTGGCCTGACGTTTTTGACCCATGGTCTCAGTCGTGCCGGCTGAACCAACAGCCCGAACCCGTACGGCACATCCCACAGATGCATAATGCAACGCTATGCCTCCGGCAGCGACACCGGAGGGTCGTTTCAAATGGTTGCTTTCTGCATGTGACAGCCCTTTCCTTGTCATCCAGATATCAAAGAGATATATTGAGAAAGCATCTACCCTCGCCTCGATCGGTCGTTCAATTTCTATCATGCAACTGGCTTTTAAGAATTCAGAGTTACAGATGCACTCTTAGTCCCTCTTCTTTCCTTCAATTTATTCAGTGGTAAATTCAGGATATCGATCCCCAATATGGCGATTGCACCCATCATATGGGAGGCGTAGTGAAACGATTCACAGACAGCCGTATATTTATCGCAGGTGTTCCCCTGCTTTTTTTTCTGCTGCTTGCTGCCGGAAGCGAGTACCTGCTCTACCTTGGAAAGGGCAGGAGGCTTGCCCGTGAAAAGGAGGCCGTGGTTAAGGAGGCCGGGCGGGTGCGCACGCTTCTGGAGTCGGAAATCAACACGACCCTGAACCTCACCCTGGGGCTGGTGATCTACGTTGCCTCTAACTCTGACGTGAGTCAGGAGACCTTTTCATCCATTGCCCGGCTTCTGATACGCCGCACCCCCCATATTCGCAACATCGCCCTGGCTAAGGCCAATATCATCACCCACATGTACCCCCTTGCAGGAAACGAAGCGGCTTTGGGGCTTCGCTACATGGACAACCCGGCTCAACGCCCCGCGGTGATCCGTGCCATTGAAACTCGACGAACGGTTGTGGCGGGACCGGTGAATCTGGTTCAGGGAGGTCGGGGCATGATCAGCCGGAGCCCTATTTTTTTAAGTGACAAGGAGAGCTCTTACTGGGGGCTTGCCAGTATGGTGATGGATGTGGACTCCCTCTATGCGGCCAGCGGCCTCATGGATGCCAGTCTTTATCGGTATGCCCTGAGGGGAAAAGACGGCATGGGATTGCGAGGTGAGGTCTTCTACGGGGACCCTACCCTTTTCTCTGATCGCGACGCCGTTCAGCTGCCCATTACCCTTCCGGTTGGCTCCTGGGTCCTGGCGGCGGCACCCTACAGAACGAGTTCGACCTTTCATACCGAGGCGGTGGTGCGGGTGGTCTGCTTGGCGGTTGTTTTGGTTATCACCGGTATGTTGTTTGCCCTTTTCACGTCCTTGAGCCGTATCCGTTACCTGGCGCACCACGACCCCATCACAGGCCTTCCCAATATTCGCTATTTTGATGCGTACATCAAGCAGATGATCACCACGAATCTTTATAAAGATGAGTCCTTTGCCCTGTTCTACATTGACCTTGATCGGTTTAAACCCATCAATGAAACATACGGACACAAAGCCGGAGACCTTGTGTTAAGGGAGGCGGCGAGGCGCCTGGAAGAGATGATGCAGGGGGTTGAGCTGGTGTTCAGGATGGCGGGGGATGAATTTGTGGTGGTCCTTGAAAGTGTTGAGGCGGGTGATGAAGTGGAGGCGAAGGCGGAAGAGATGGTTCAGGCTTTAAAGAAACCTTATTCAGTGAGCGGCCTGGAGAGCGTTTCCATTGGCGCGAGTGTTGGGGTAAGCCTGTTTCCAAGCCAGGGGGTGACTTCAGAGATCCTCATCCGCGAGGCGGATTTGAACCTTACCATGCGCAAACGTGAAAGGGGGGCGTCATGTGGAGATCCGGAAGCATGAGATCCCCCTTTTCCTTCGTGGCTCTGACTGGGGTATGTGTTTAAAATAGGATGGGCAACCTGTTTTCAAGGTGCCACACCTTGCCGTCGGAGGCTGTCTTCATCTGCTGAATTATATTTACTGGGGGGTCCCGTCCCTGTAAGCCAGCACCTGAATGGACTCAAGGGTGACCATTCCCTTTTTCAGCACGGTGTCCAAATCGGATAGCAAGGCCTTAATGAGTTCAGGGCGATCCACAATCTCAACCACCACAGGAAGATCTTCTGATAGTCTGAGGATCTTGTCGGTGTGGATGTGGCTGCTGGCTCCAAACCCCATATTTCCTCTGAACACCGTGGCTCCCGCCATTTTTCTTTTTCTCGCCTCTTCAACAATCCATTGATACAGGGGGACCCCCTTGTGACGGGCCTGGTCGCCGATGTAGATCCTCAGGCGCTGTGCATCATTTGTTATGGGCATGATCATCTCCTGATGAAAGCATGGTAAGGGTGTCAGTCCGATGTGCCGTCCGTGTGGCCTGGTCTCTGTTGTGGGGGTGAATAGCGCTGCTTCGTGTGGATCACAGCCACCGGGCCAGGGTGGCACCCACAAAGAAGAGGGCCAGCCCTGCTGTTATCTGAAGGGTGACGTTTCCCAAAGCGACCCACCATTGGGCCCCACCTGCCAGTTGGCCGGTCTCTGAGATAAAAGTGGAAAAGGTGGTGAAGGCCCCCATAAATCCGGTGAGGATGATGGTGCGCGCTTCGGCACTGATGGCCATGCGCTCCGCACTTAAGGTCCAGACCAGTCCGAAAAGAAAGCAGCCGATGACATTGACGCTCGCCGTTCCCCAGGGGAAACCACTTCCGGCTACGCGTTGAACGAGTCCTGCCAGGCCGTACCTGGACAAGGTTCCAAGGGCTCCGGCTGCAGCAATGCAGAGGAGCTTCTGGTAGAGGATCATTGGGTCAAATCTCCGATAGCGACCGGCAGGTTCTGCCGGGTAGGGCGGCCAGGCCTGTGGGACGTCTGGCAAATAAAAAAACCCGCTGCACGGCGGGCTTGCTGAGTGGCTGCCCGCCACGGGACACACCGGTTCCGTTGGCAGGAGTCATCAGCACAAAGGCGGTTTGTTCCGGCAGTTAATGAGCCGGGCGCAGGGGAACTCCATCCCCAATAAAGATGTGTGTCAATGTACTGAAATGGATCGGGTTCGTCAAGGCACGCTGAAAAACCGGAGGGCCATGAAAAAGATGAAACCAGGGGGTAACCCCCTGGACCCCGGGGGCGCGAATGCTCCCGACCTTCGTTCCTCAGGCCGATCACATTCGCCATAGGGTTTCGAGGTGCCCCACCTCGCCGCCGGAGGCATGCTTTGCCTGGTTTTGTTATTAAAAAGAACAATGTGCTTGAACATGAACTAAAATCCGGGTATCGAATATGTGGTGATAAAATGGGCGTTTACCGTGCGAAAGGGGATGGGCATGACGAAACGGAAGGTGATCATCAGGCGGTGCGATGCGTACGATCAGGAGACCCTGAAACGGTTGATTGGCGAGGGCATGGAGGCGTTGGCGATGCGCCCCCGGGGGCGCGTTCTCATCAAGCCCAACGTGGTGACGGCAAACAAAGAGTATATCCATCACAGCTACACCGAGCCCAGGATGGTGGAGGCCATGGTGACGGTTCTCAAGAACCATGGTGGCGCGGAGACGATTACCATTGGTGAGTCCGGGGGAATCGGCATCCCCAGCCGGATGTTTTTTGCCGAGTCGGGCATGGCAGAGGCAGCCAAGCGGGCAGGGGTACCCCTGGTGGATTTCAGTGAGGAGAAGACCTTTAAACGGTCCCTTGAAAAGGCCAAGTGGCACACCACCATGGAGGTGGCACGCTCTATTCACGAAGCGGATTTCAAGGTGTGGATGCCCAAGCTCAAGTACCACATCGTTACGGACCTTACCAATGCCTTGAAGCTTAATGTCGGGATCCTGACTCACAAGGAGCGGTTCCATTACCATGACGACAGGCTCCACGAAAAGATTGTGGACCTTCTGGAGGTGGGGATGCCCGATCTCGTGGTCACCGATGCGGTGATCATCGGCAAAGGCTTTGAATCGAGCCCGTGGCCCGTTCCCCTGGGGGCGCTTTTGATTTCCAATGACCCCCTGGCCGTGGATGTGGTGGCCTCCCACATTCTCGGTTACGACCCTGAAGAGGTGAAGCACCTCAAAGAAGCGTCGGACAGGGGGTACGGCAGCCTTTCCATCTCAGATGTCGATGTGTCGGGGGATGTGACCGTGGAGGAACTGGCGGCACGTCTTAAAGGCGTGGTCTCTCCCTTTCAGGATCTCCAGGAGCTGGATACGCCCATTCGGTTTTATGAAGGGATCAATCCGGCCTCCGGAAACATCTGTGATGGCGGGTGCATCTGCTCCATCAAAGGGGTATTGGGAACCTCGGAGAAAAAGAACGAGGGGAGCATGAAAAAAGCCAAGCCCGGTGCCATTGTCATGGGGCATTACCAGGGCGATGTGGTTCACCCGGGGGAGACCGTGGCCCTCATCGGCAAGTGTGCCGGGGTCTCGGGAACGTTTCAGGCGGGCAAGGTGGTTAAGATCGGCGGATGCCCAGCAACGGTTAAGGACCTTATGCTTTTTATGCTGCACCATTTCCGCATCAAGAGCCCCGCCCTTGATCCGCGCAACATGGCCCTTCTTATCTGGTACTCCCTTGTTCACGCCATCATGAAGCGGGTGAGGCCCCTGCTGCGTCCCCGCTGAGGGCGGGCATTGTTTTTAAACAAGCCTCCGGCGGCCCTGCCGGGGGCCAAACTTTTGAAAGGTTTGACAAACAGGTTTTGAAAAAATGCTCCTTTGGTAGTGTGCGAATTAAAGGCAGATGTGATTAGTCCCGAGGAACGAGGGGCAAAGCGCATTCGCAACCTGCTTTCAAGGTTTTTTGCCTAATGTGGCTTCGCCACCCTTGCCGCCGGAGGCACGGTCCATCAGCGAATATGATCAGCCGCGAGATCGCCATGATACTGAAATATCATGGCGTTTTTTTTGTTTGTGGCTCTGTAAGTCCCGAAAAATCTTGACAATGGGTTTGGGGGAATGTAAGTACCTCAATCTATATACAGCGATTCTATATCGTGTTAATGTATATCGTCTTAGTATACTAAGCGGGAGAAAGGTGGCACGCCGAAGACGCAGCGGTGGTGCAAAACCACAAAGCAGAGGAACATATGAAAAAAATAGTCATTCTTGGTTCCGGGGCTGGCGGGACTATGGCCGCAGCCCATCTGAGGAAACATCTCAGCGTCAACGAATGGAACATCACGATAGTGGACAACGACGAAGAGCACCACTATCAGCCCGGCTGGCTCTTTATCCCCTTTGGCATCTACAACCGTGACGATTGCGTGAAACCCAAGCGCGATTTTATTCCCAAGGGTGTGGAATTTCTTCTGGACGAGGTTGTTGGAATCAATCCGGACCAGAACTACGCCGAGACCAAAGCCAACGGCAAGCTTCCCTACGATATACTCATCGTTGCCACCGGCTGCGATATTGCCCCCGGAGAGGTCGAAGGCCTCGAAGAGTGGAAGGCTGATCCCGAAGGAAACGAGCACACCATCTTCAGCCTGGATGGAGCCCTGGCTCTCTTCAAGCGCCTGAAGCGATTTGAAAAGGGTAAGCTTGTTTTCAACATCGCAGAGATGCCCCACAAGTGCCCTGTGGTTCCCATGGAGTTCGTCTTCCTTGCGGACTGGTACTTCAGAGAGGCCGGCGTCCGGGACAACGTGGAGATCGAGCTGGTGACACCCAACACCGGTATCTTTACCAAGCCCATCGCCACCAAGGTCCTCTCCAAGACCGCCGAAGAGAAAAACATCCTCGTCAAGCCCAACTTTGACCTGGCCGAAGTGGACCCGGTGGGTAAGCGCCTAATCTCTCCGTCCGGTGAGACAGCTGATTACGACATCATGGTTTCCACCATGCCCAACCTCGGTGCCGATTTCATCGACGAATCCGGCCTCGGTGACGGCATGGGGTACCTCCTGACCGATCATCACACGTTGAAGTCCGTGAAGTACGACAATATCTACGCCGTGGGGGATGCCTCCAACGTGCCCACCTCCAAAGCCGGATCTGTGGCTCATTACCAGGCGGAGCTTGTGACCGAGAACATCCTTCGGGAGATCGACGGCCTTGCGCCCAAGGATTCCTTTGACGGTCACTCCACTTGCTTTATCGTCTCCGGGTATGACAAGGCCTTCCTCTTCGACTTCAACTACAAGACCGAGCCCCTTCCCGGCAAATACCCCTTCCCGGCCATCGGTCCCTTTGACCTTGTGGGTGAATCCCACATGAACTACTGGGGCAAGATGATGTTCAAGTGGGTTTACTGGAACCTGCTTCTCACCGGAAAAGAGCTGCCCTTAGAGCCGCAGATGTCGATGGCAGGTAAGTTCTGGCCCAAATTCGACAAATAGGAGGGGCCATGACAAACGAAGAATTGATACTGCAAAAGCTTGAAAAGTTGGATCGGCTGGAAGAGCAGCTCGCTCCCATCATCCAGGGGCACAAGGCGCGCACCGAGCTCATGGCGGACCTTGCGCCCATGGGTAAACAGGCGGCGCACCTGGTGACCAAGGGACTTCAGGAGGTGGAGACCAGCTTCCAGACGGAAGATGTGCTGGACCTTCTGACGATGGTGGCGCGAAACACGCGTAATTTCACATTTGCCCTTCGTCAGTTCGAGAGTCTGATTGACTTCATGAAGGATATGGCACCCCTCATGAAATCAACGGTGCCTAAGCTTATAAGCTATCTGGACACCCTGGATCAGAAGGGTGTTTTCCGCGTTATGAAGATTTGGCTTGTGGATTTTCGAGAGAAAATTGCTGCCAACTACGGCCCGGAAGAGTCGGAAGAGATCATCGACGGTATTGTGGCCTTCATTGGCCTTGCCAAGACACTCTCCGATCCCAAGGCTGTGGAGTTTCTCACACGCGCCGCGGCCCTGCCCGGCATGGTGGACCTGGACAGTGCGCCCAAGGTCGGGCCTGCCGGTCTTGCCATGGCGAGTTTCAGCGATGAGATGAAAGAGGGACTCGGTGTGGTGGTGGAACTCACCAAGGCACTGGGAAAACTCAAAGAGAAAGAGATCGACAACGAGTAAATCAGGAAGGGGCCTTTGCCTCAGCGATTCCAATTGAAAAGGGCGGAGCATGTTGCTCCGCCTTTTTTAATCCATGGACTCGTGGGGATCCGTGAGATCGGAAATCTTCACCTGATCGAGGTTGGCGTAAAGGGCTTCGGTGGCCTCTTTCCACGCCTGCCGGAACCGACAGCCCGGAGCTTTGATGCAGGTGTCGGGGGTGCTGATGCACTCCACCAGTTCTTCCTGGCCTTCAAAGAGGCGTACCACCTGCCCCAGGGAGATTTCTTCCGGAGGCACGTTGAGAATATGCCCTCCCTTGGGGCCACGGACGCTTCTGACGATCCCGGCCAATCGCAACAGGCGAATCAGCTGTTCCAGGTATTTCATGGGGATATCCTGAAGGCGGGCAATTTCACTGACTTGCAGGGGTTTGCCCGTGTCGTAATGTTTTGCCAGTTCAACCAGAATTCGCGCGCCGTATCGGCTTTTGGTGGACAGTTTCATGGGGGTTCCTTGCGTGTGTGTTTCATAGCACCAAAGTCAAGTTAATGGAGTTCCCGCAGACGTGTCAACGCTTTTATCCAAACACGATCGGTTTGACAGGGGCGTATGAAATAAGGAGAAAATGATGCCGAATGCTTACCTTGTAGAAATCCACAGGTTTATTGTCAGAAAAAAAAAGGAGGCGGAAACAGGGCTGAATGAAGCACGGTCCGCTGAAGAGAAAGCGTTCTATCAAGGCATACTGAATGAACTGGCCCTCATGAAAGGGGTTGTCTCTGAAAAGTACGATATGCATTTTCATGATTATGGGGAGGCGGTCTGATGAGCCATACCTATCTTATTGAACTCTATGAGTACATCGGCACCCGCAAACGTGAGCAGGTCTTTGCGCAACTTGATGAGACCTTGCCACGGTTGGAACGAAAAGCTGCGGAAGGGGCGGATGCCTTTCTCTCCGAGGCTCTGGCGTTTTTCTCAGCGAGTTACCACGGAAAACTTCCCAAACGTCTGCGCGTGAAACACCCGCCAGAAGGGTATCTGCCCGGTTGACAAGACTCCTGTGGCATGTGTTATCCGCTTAGGAATGTGCCTCCGGCGGCAAGGTGTGCCACCTTGAAAGCGGGTTGCGAATGCTCCAACCCTCGTTCCTCGGGGTGTCACATTCGCTGACGGGCTTCACCCGTGAACAACTGCTTAGGTTTTTAACCCTTCTTCGTGCTGCCTGAAGGGGCTTCGTGATCTTTGTGGTTAATGCCCGACTCAGATCATGGAAATGACTGAAATCCGCTTGACGTTGCCCGGAATAAATCCGGCGGATCTCTTTTTGATAAAATCTCCACAAAAACGTTCCGGTTGCCGTTAATATACATCCAGTCGTCAAATCAACATCTTCGAATGAATCGAAATCGACCTAAAAGCCTGTTTGTCAAACTTTTCAAAAGTTTGGTCCCCGGCAGGGCCGCCGGAGGCTGCTTTTTGGGACGCAATGGTAAGGAGAATCGGTCTGCGCTCATTTGGTGCTTTGGAGGCCAATCCTATCTGTGATATGAGAAACGGGTTTTGTTTCGATTTACCAAAGGGGGAGTTACGATGCTGGGAACCGTGGTCAATGCGTGCGCAATTGTTGCCGGAAGCCTGACTGGGCTTGTGTTTAAAGGTGGGATCGCTGAAAAGTACAAAGAGACAGTGATTCACGCCGTGGCTCTGGCTGTGGTTCTTGTGGGGCTTAAGGCTGCCTTTGCGTCGGACGCCCTCCTCGTGGTTATTCTTTCCCTGGTCATCGGGGCCCTTTTGGGGGAGTGGATGGACATTGAGGGAAAGCTTCAGGGGCTGGGGGAGTGGCTGGAGACGAAAATTCCCGGTGGGGAGGGCTCCCTTGCGAAAGGATTCGTCACGGCAAGCCTTGTCTTCTGCGTGGGCTCCATGGCCATTGTGGGGTCCCTTGAAAGCGGTCTCACCGGAAACCATCAGACCCTCTACGCCAAAGCCATTCTCGACGGCATTATCTCCGTTGTCTTTACCACCACCATGGGGATCGGTGTGATTTTCTCCGCCGTGGCTGTCTTTCTCTACCAGGGGAGCATCACCCTCACTGCCACGGTGATGAAGGAGTTTCTCACCCCGGAGGTCGTGGCCCAAATGACCTCGGTCGGCGGCCTTCTCATCGTTACCATCGGCCTCAACATGCTGAACATCACCAAAATCCGCGTGGGCAACATGCTGCCTGCCATCTTTATCCCCCTGCTCTGGTTCATCGCCAAAGCGATTGTGCCCCTGCCTTAGTCTTCTGCGGTGGTAGCTATTCTGCGCACAAAAAGCAGCCTCCGGCGGCAAGGTGTGCCACCTTGAAAGCTGATAGCGGATGCGCTTTGCCCCTCGTTCCTCGGGTCAAACCACATCCGCCTTTAAAACGGAATTCGTTCAAGAATAATATTTAAATCCTGTTTGTCAATCTTTTCAAAGGTTTGGCCCCCGGCAGGGCCGCCGGAGGCCTTTAGAGTTCACAGGAGTTTTGATCACCCCAAACGTCCCCACTCAATGATGAGGTGCAGGGCGGTGTTGATGGAGATGTTCCATTCGAGGCCTCCTGTTCGCCGACTTACCCATCCGAAGAGAACGCCGGCTGCGAGGAACGCGGCCATATAGGGCAGAAGTGCGATCTGTCGCGGGCCGAGAAAGAGGTGGAAGAGTGTGTAGAGGCACGCCTGAAACCCAATCCCTCCCCACATGCCAAAGACCCGTTCTGCAGAGGGTTGAATCACCCCCCGATAACACACCTCTTCCGTAAATCCCGTGAGGCATGCTTTGGCTGCGGCCGTGAGAAGAAACAGTCCGCTCAGATCCTGGACAAGGGCCGGAGAGAAGAAGGCGTAGGAGAGGGCAAGTCCCCACATGGCGGCAAGGGGCGCGCCGTACAAAAGGGCCATGGTAAAGCCGGAACGGTATGGACGGCCCGCATGAATGCGATGGGGAACCTTTGTGAAACGGAGCAGGAGAATGAGCGGGACCAAAACGAGAAGTGTCAGGGTCAGGTGCGCGTAGAGGCGTTGCAGCTGAATCTCGAAGGTCGCGGAGTGGCCGAGGGGCCAGGGAAGAAAACCTGTGAACCTTAACATGGAGAAGACCCAGAAACCCGACCCAAGGGTCGCTGTGAGCAGATAGAGGCGGGCACTTGCCGAATGGGTCTCTTTTGAGGAGAGGACAAACAGGAGGACCAGAGCTCCCAGGGCTGTTACCAGGTGGACGGCCTGTATGCCCTGGGTGACGGTGCAGCGCACCAGGAGCATCGCAGAAAAGAGAAGGACGCCCCCTGTTTTAAATTGAAGCGGGTCATCCAGGGGGATCCCTTTTTTGTTGGGGGCTGTGGAGACGGTCATGATGATAATCCGATATGTCGGGTATCGGGTTATGGGCATGGCTTGTGTCGATGCGATGGGGCTCGGGCAGGGGAAGCCGGTGAATTTTGGTGTGACGCCACGGTATTATAACAAACCCCTGGCTATATGATGATCCTTTTTATTAATGCGTTATCAACCTGATTGATGTTGGCCGAACGTACGCAAGAGCCTTGCCCGAGGAACTAAGGCAAGGCTCTTTCGAAAGCTGCGTTCGAGGTGCTTTTGCCTAACGTGGCTTCGCCACCCTCGCCGCCGGAGGAGTGTGTTTATTTTTCCACTCCCCGGGGGCTCTCCTTTAAAAACGCCTGAAGCTTTCTTCCTGCTTTCTTTTCGGGAACCACACCTGAGGGCCCTGCAATGCAGCCGCCCGTGCACCCCATGATCTCCACAAAATTGCCCGGGCATTTTTTGACATAGGCTTTCAGTTTTTTCACCGAGCGCTTGTCGAGCCCGTCGATGCCGACAGGATCGATGGGGGCGCGATCGCCAATGTAAGCTTTGACGCCGTCGGTGACGCCGCCTGAGACAGGGAAGCCTCGTCCTTCGGCAAGTCCGGCGAGGTCAAACGAGGTCTCATCGCACTGGGAAATTTCGATATCCCGCGCCGCGAAGAGGGCGCGCAGCTCCCGAAAGGTGAGGACGTGGTCCACGTATGGATCTGCTGTGGCCTCTTGCCGCTTGGCCACGCAGGGGCCGATGAACACCGTGACGGCTTCCGGATCATTCTCTTTTGCCGTTTGGGCTGTGTAGTGCATGGGGGTGCGGGTGTCTGAGACAAACTCTTTCATCTCGGGCAGGTGCTTCTCCACAAACTCTGTGTAGGCGGGGCAGCAGGAGGAGGTCATGAAGGGGGCTCCCTCTTCCATGCGCTCCACGAACTCGTCGGCTTCATGGGCGGCTGTTTTGTCCGCGCCTGCAGCCACCTCAATGACATGGGAGAAACCGACGCTCTTCAGGGCGCCCACCAGCTGGCCCATGGTGGAGGGTGTTTCGCCTACAATGGCGGGGGCCACCAGTGCGGTGACGACCTTGCCCCGGCTCATTTCCCGGATTACATCCACAAGTTGGGAGCGTTCCAAAATGGCGTTGAACGGGCAGGCAGCCAGGCATTTTCCGCAGAAAATGCATTTCTCGTAATCGATGGTCTCCTTGCTGTTGCTCATTTTGGAGATGGCGCCTGTGGGGCAGGACTCCTCACAGGGGATGGGGATGTGGACAATGGCATGGTAGGGACACACATCCATGCATTTGCCGCACTGGATGCATCGGTCCGGGTTGATGACCGATTTTCCGTTGACCAGCTCCACGGCATCCTTGGGGCAGACATCCACACAGGCCTGGGTCAGGCAGCCCCTGCAGGCATTGGTGGCTTCATACCGGGTGCGTACGCAGCCGTTGCAGGCTTCGTCGATGACAGTCAGGACCGGGTCGGGGGTGGTCTCGCGTGTGAGGCTTATCTCGGCGTATCGTGACAGGGGTACCAGCTCGTCCTCTTCATCTTCGATACCGAAGCCCAGAAGGGCCATGAGGCGGTACTTCAGGATGGCTCGATCCCGGTAGACACAGCAGCGGGTGTGTTTTCCACCCCTGGGCCGCATCTCCACGGGGATTCGGTGAACATTCTCTGAAAAGTTTCCGGAATCAAAGGCCCGAATAAGGCGGACCATCAATTCAAAGTGGGTGGTGGCACTGTAGTTTCTAAAATACACGGATGCTTCCTCGGCTATGGATAGAATGAAATTATTTGTAATATGTCGGTGTTAAAAGGGTCTCGCTGCAACAGCTTGTTTGCTTAAAAGACGTATCACACTGCGTGGCGTGATGATGTCGCCTGTGTGACGTTGTGCGAGGTCACCGAAAATACACGGGCCGGATTCGGGCCAGTGGATTGAACTATGAAAACGTAAACCAAGGCGGCTGTATATCGGATTGTGGTGGAAGGGGTCAACCTAATAATGAAGAGATGTTAGATGTGTATTTAAGCAAAGAGCTGGGCAGGTGCAGGGGGTGCTTGAAAATGCCCCTGCCGGGACGGCAGGGGCAGTGTTTTAACGCTGGCCGATAGGAACGTAGTCGGTGAGGGTGTTGCCGGTGTAGACCTGTCGGGGCCTGCTGATCTTCCAGTTGGGGTCATCGGCCCCTTCTTTCCACTGGGAGATCCATCCGGGCAGACGGCCGATGGCGAACATCACGGTGAACATCTCTGTGGGGATGCCCATGGCCCTCAAGACGATGCCGCTGTAGAAGTCGACGTTGGGGTACAGGTTCTTGTCGATGAAGTAGGGGTCGGTGAGGGCCACCTCTTCAAGCCGCTTGGCGATCTCAAGGAGCGGGTCGCTTACCTTGAGCTTGGGCAGGACGGTGTCGCACATCTTTTTCATGATCTTGGCTCGGGGGTCGTAGGTCTTGTAAACCCTGTGTCCGAAGCCCATGAGGCGGAAGGGGTCGTCCTTGTCCTTGGCGCGCCTGACCACATCATTGATGTCGGCACCGCTTTCGTGAATGCTGGTGAGCATTTCGATGACCGCCTGGTTGGCGCCACCGTGCAGGGGCCCCCAGAGGGCGGCGATTCCTGCGGAGATGGCGGCGTAGAGGTTCACGCGCCCGCTGCCAACCACACGAACGGCAGCCGTGGAGCAGTTTTGCTCGTGGTCGCCATGGAGGATCCAGAAGACGTTCAAGGCTTCCACGAGGTCGGGATCGAGCTCGTAGGGCCTTACCGGGGAGTCAAACATCATGTTGAGGAAGTTTGCGCAGTAGGAGTAGTCGGCTCTGGGGTAGACCACCTTGTGGCCCCGGGAGATCCGATAACTCATGGCAGCCATGGTGCGGATCTTGGAAAGAAGTCGCAGGAAGGTGCGGTTGATCTCCTCTTCGGTGTTCTGAAGCTCCGGGTAGAAGCTCTTAAGGGCGTTGAGCATGGCGGAAAGAATACCCATGGGGTGAGCCCGCCTTGGGAAATTCTGGTAGAAGATCTGCATGTCTTCGTGGATAAGGGAGTCGTCGTTGAGCTGGACGCTGGTACGGATGAGCTCCTGACGGTTTGGCAGCCTGCCGTTGATAAGAAGGTACGAGGTCTCGACAAAGCTGGAGTGTTCGGCCAGTTGTTCGACGGGAATGCCGCGATAACGCAGGATGCCCTTTTCGCCATCCATAAAGGTGATGGCCGATTGGCAGCTGCCTGTGTTGCCGAATCCGGGGTCCATGGTGATGTACCCGGTTTGCTGGCGCAGTTTGGTGATGTCGAAGGCTTTTTCACCTTCTGCCCCCACGATGACAGGGAATTCGTATGTCTTTCCCTCAATGATCATTTTTACCACTTCAGACATGGTACTCCTCCTTTTTACTCTACGGATTCCCTGCGGGGCTGTCTGTATACAGCTTCGGGAAGATTCTGGCCGTGTTGGTACGGTTTGCGGGCGGATGCGCTTGTCTGGCCATGATTCAGCCGCTAACTCATGGTTCTCCGACAGGAATTACGGGGCGTCTTTTTCCCGGTGGCTCTAAACAGGCCAGAGCACCGGGCTGCGGGATTCCGCATCGACATTTTTCAACGTCATCATAAATTGATCCACTGACACTATCCCCATAGAGTGTGGATGACGCCCCGACATACGTTTGTTGACTGCGTATGTCTGCTCAGGTTTTCCGCCCTTTGCTTCGGCCCGGTAAAACAGTCATCTGTCCCGGCCACGCGTGGTCTTAAGGGTGCAGGGGTCCGTTTCATTTCATGCTGTTGATCATTACTTATGAGCCTGTCGGAGTGAGGTCAACGGTCTAAAATATCTGATTCACCCTTTGAGGTCAAGGGGTTCCGGTCGTATCCGTGATGTTCCGTCACTTTTTCGCGAAGGACGACGAATGGGATGAAGGCTTGTTATTTATGATATATTCGGTTATTTTGAGCCAAGTTGACGATCGCATATCATTGTTTTATAAACAAAATACCTTAAGAAATGTACCAGCCGGACGATAAAGGGGACAACGGGCTTGTCCCGCCTTAATGATCAGCCTGAACGATGGAGGAAAAATACGTATGAAAAGATGGTTTTTTATTCTGCTTGTGGTAGCAGCTGTCATGGCTCCCGGACGCTCTTTTGCGCTCCTTGGGCTGGTAAGCGTGGAAGGTGCGGTGGGTGGATTCATGCCGTCTCCGTCCGGTGATTTTCAATACAACGGGACGGATGTGGGGGACTTGGATTCAACCTTCGGGTTTGATCGGGAAACGTTGCCTGCGGCTCGCCTTCGGGTCGAAATGCCCTTGATTATTCCCAACATCTACCTGATGGCCACTCCCATGGAATTTGACGGGAACCTTTCGGGGAGCTTTGACTTCGGGGGCACCAATTTCGGTGCGGATGCAGATACCACGCTGACCGTTAACCAGTATGACCTTGGTTTGTTCTACAGTGTGCCCTTCCTCGGCATGGCCACCCTTGGCCGGGTGGGTGTGGACTTTGGTATCAACCTCCGTATGGTGGACCTGGAGATGGAGATGACCGAAGGCGGCACCAAGCGCAGCGAGAGTGTGGATGTGCCAGTTCCCTTGTTGTTTGTGGCCGCCCAGCTCAACCTGATCGGTGGCTTTGCCCTCGAGACGGAAATCCGTGGTCTTGATGTGGGCTATGCCCGTGTGATCAGCGCCATCGGGCGTGTGAAGTACGACACCG
>Ga0209692_10002759_pt1 | contig 18270 bp, 17 predicted proteins | sample tdDd472_FD_187129 | JGI IMG/M metagenome (GOLD analysis project Ga0209692, IMG submission 187129) | Marine sediment microbial communities from the Atlantic coast under amendment with organic carbon and nitrate - tdDd47.2 (SPAdes)... | ecosystem: Environmental > Aquatic > Marine > Coastal >...
GCGATCCGACGCTCACGGTCGATGGCATGGCCGCGCTGCTGGCGCAGATCGAGTCGGGCCTGCCGTTCTGGGTCGCCAACGAGGATCTGTCGCACCCGGGCCAGGACGGCCACCCGGTGGCCGAGACCGGTGCGCTTCTGGCGGCGCTGCGCGCGATCCGGCCGGGTCTGACCTGGACCAGCCCGGGCAAACCCGATCCGCTGATGCTGCACATGGCGCTGGAGCGCACCGGGCTGACCCCGGCCGATGCCGTGTTCGTCGGCGACAACGCCGCCACCGACGGCCGCGCCGCGCGCGCCGCAAACATCCCGTTTCTTCACCTGCAAAGGAGAGCCGCGCGATGACCGACTATCTGCTGCGGGTCGTAATCAAGATGGCGGTGACGCTGTTTGCCATCGTCACCGTGACCTTCGTCGCCACCCGTCTGTCCGGCAACCCGATCGACACCTTTCTCGGCGAGGGGCTGACCGACGAGGGCCGCGACGCGCTGATCGCCTATTTCCAGCTCGACCGGTCGATCTGGCATCAGTATGTCGCCTATCTGCGCGGCGTGGTGTCGGGCGAGTTCGGCCTGAGCTTCATCGAACGCCGCCCGGTCACCCAGGTCGTGGCCGCGCGCCTCTGGCCCTCGGCGCAACTTCTGCTGGCCTCGATCGGTCTTACCGCTGCGGTTTCGATCCCGCTTGGCGTGCTCGCCGCGCTCTATCGTAAAAGCTGGATCGGCTCGGCGGTGATGGTGGTGGCGTTCAGCGGCTACGCGGTGCCCAACTTCGTGCTCGCCGTGGTGATGATCCTCACCTTCTCCTACTGGCTGAACTGGCTGCCGGTGGTCGGAAACGGCACCGCGCTGCATTTCATCATGCCGACCATCGCCATGTCCGGGGTGCTGATCGCCGCGCTGACCCGGTTTACCCGCAACGCCATGCTCGACGTGCTGGGGCAGGATTTCATCCGCACCGCCCGCGCCAAGGGGCTGCCGGAGCTGGCGGTGGTGATGCGCCACGGGCTGGGCAACGCCGGGGTGACGGTGATCTCGGTCATCGGGCTGCAGATCGCCAGCCTCGCCGCCGCCGGGTCGGTGGTGGTCGAGACGATCTTTTCCTGGCCTGGGATCGGCCAGCTCCTCGTGACCGCCGCGATCATGCGCGATTACCCGGTGCTGCAGTTCGGCGTGATCGCCGTGGCCGTCGCGGTGGTGCTGATCAACGCGATCACCGATGTCGCCTATGCGCTGGTCGATCCGCGCATCCGCCTTGCGCGCAGCTGAAGGGATAACCGCCATGACCGGCCTTGCCGATATCGTCGCACGTCACCGCCGCCGCCGGGCGGGCGCCGCCGCAGGGGGCGACATCATTCAGAGGATCGCGCTGCTTCTCGCGGTGCTGCTGGCTGCCGCCGCCATCCTGACGCCGCTGATCGCCCCTTTCGATCCGCTGGATCAGAGCCTGATTTCGCGGCTGCGCCCGCCTGCCGGGTTCGACCGCGCCAGCCCCGGCCATCTGTTCGGCACCGACGAGCTGGGCCGCGACGTGCTGTCCCGCGCGCTCTACGGGATGCGGCTGACGCTGACGCTGGCCTTCGTCGGTGCGCTGATCGGGTTGTGCCTGGGCGGAACGCTCGGGGTGATCGCGGGGCTGCGTCGCGGCTGGCTCGAGGATGCGATCATGGCGCTGGTCGACATGCAGATCGCGATTCCCTTTACCCTCGTCGCGCTGCTGGTGCTGGCGGTGCTGGGCTCCAATGTCACCGTTCTCGTCCTGGTGCTGGGGGTCGCGGGCTGGGAGCAATACGCAAGGATCGTCCGCGCCGAGGTCCGCCGCCTGACCGGGCAGCCCTTCATCGAGGCCGCCCGGGCCGCCGGTGCCGGAACAGTCTACATCGCGCGCCGCCACCTTTTGCCCAACGTGGTCTCGCCGCTGGTGGTGCAGTTCACCCTGGCGCTCAGCAATATTGTAATCCTCGAAAGCACCCTGTCCTTCCTCGGCCTCGGGGTGCAGCCGCCGCAGCCCTCGCTTGGTTCGATGGTCGGGCTAGGGCGCGACTACATGCCGACCGCGCCCTGGATCGTGCTCGCCCCCGCCGCGCTCATCGTGACGCTGACCTTTACCGTCCAGATCCTCGGCGACTGGCTGCGCGACCGCGCCGACGTCCGCCTGCAGGAGAGATAACCAAGATCAAGAGCCGTACAAAACGGCCGTCATTCTGTACCGCAACCCTGAACCGGAGACTGAAATGTTCAGACTGCTGCTGACCACCGCCCTTGCCGCGGGCCTCGCCCCCGCCGCATTCGCGCAAGAAATCACCGTCGGCGCTGCCAATGTCGCGCCCTTCCTCGATCCCGGCCGCGATCACTCGAACGTCGGGTCGCAATTCTATTTCAACAGCTTCGACACACTGATCGACCGCGACCATTCCAAGCTGGAGCCCGAGTGGACGCCGGCGCTGGCCACCTCTTGGACGCTGATCGACCCCACCGTGATGGAGCTGAAGCTGCGCGAGGGCGTGAGTTTTCACAACGGCGAGGCGATGACCGCCGACGATGTGGTGTTCTCGCTGAACCGCATGTTCCAGGCCACCTTCCCGCCCTACGTGGTGCGCTCCAAGGACCGGCTGAACAACTTCACCTCGGCCGAGAAGATCGACAATTATACCGTGCGCATCCACGCCGGCCGGGAGGAGCCGCTGTGGGAAACGCTGGTGTCGCTGCAGCAGATCATGATCATCCCCGAGGAGTATACCAAGGCGCTGACCGGCGATCCGAAGGTTGCCGAGGACAGCGATTTCGAAGCCTTCTCGCTGGCGCCGGTCGGGACCGGCCCCTACAGCGTGGCCGAGTTCCTGCCCGGCGAGCGCATCGTCTGGGAGCGCTTCGACGATTTCTGGGGCGACAAGGCACCGCTGCAACGCGCCACCGTGGTGCAGATCGCCGAGACCGCGAGCCGCGTCACCGCGCTCAAGACCGGCGAGGCCGACATCATCACCAACGTGGCGCCCGACCAGCTGTCGCTGATCGACAGCGACCCGAACCTCAAGACCGAAGGCTCGGTCACGGCGCTGTTCCACGTGATGATCATGAACGCCAACCACCCCGCGCTGAAGGATCCGCGCACCCGCCAGGCGATGAGCTATGCCATCGACCGCGACACGCTGAACGAGGCGCTGTGGCTGGGCAAGGCCGTGGTGCCCTCGACCCATACCATGAAGGAGTTTGGCGATCTCTACATGCCCGAGCTGACCACCTTCGAATACAACCCCGAAAAGGCCAAAGACCTGTTGAAGGAGGCCGGCTACGACGGTGGCGAGATCGTCTATACCTCGTTCCCGACCTATTACACCAACGGCCTGCTGGCAGCTCAGGCCATCGCCGAGATGTGGTCGGCGGTGGGCATCAACGCCAAGGTCGACGTGCAGGAGAAATGGACCGGCCGCGATCCGCAGATGATGGCGCGCAACTGGTCCAACCCGATGTATTTCGCCGACCCGTTCGGCAGCTTCGGGGTGATGTGGGCGCCGGGCGGCCCCTCGGAAAGCGAAGGCCGCTTCAACACCGACGAGGAGTATGCCGCGAAATGGGAGCGGTTCCGCTTTTCGACCGATGTGGAGGTCCGCAAGGCCGCCTATGCCGAGCTGATGGACGAGATTAAGCAGGACCCGCCGGTTCTGCCGCTGTACCGCCCGTTCGAAAGCTGGGGCATGAAGAAGTCCGTCAACTGGGCGCCGATGCCGGGTCACATCCCCTATGTGCTCGACTTCCGCGCCGGCAGCATCTCGCTGGCCGATAGCTGATCGCACCCGGTCCGGGCGCATCCTGTGCCCGGTCCCCCCTTGTCAAAGACCTTTCCGGAGCCTGAAATGACCCGCATCGCCATCGTCACCGACATTCACCACGGTGCCCCCTCTCATACCAAGCGCGGCGATACCGCGCTGGCTCTGCTTGCCGATTTCGTCGCCTGGGCCAATGCCGAGGCGCCGGATCTCGTGCTTGACCTGGGCGACCGCATCACCGACGCCGACGCCGAGACCGACGCGCGGCTGCAACGGGAGGTAGCCGATGTACTGGCCGGGCTCGACGCTCCGCTGCAGCATATCTGCGGTAACCACGACCGCGACCATATGAGCGTTGCCGAGAACGCCGAGATCCTCGGCGCCCCGCTGGACCACGAGATGATCGACCTTGGCGACTGGCAGCTAGCCCTCTGGCGTGCCGACGCGCGGATCGACCGCAGCGGCCCGCAGATCGGTTTCAACCTGCCCGAGGCCGACCTTTTGTGGCTGTCGCGGATGGCGCAGAACGCCGACAAGCCGACGCTGGTCGCCAGCCATGTCCCGGTCTCCGGTCACGCCCAGCTTGGCAACTATTACTTCCAGCGCAACGAGACCGTCTCGACTTATCCGCAGGCGGACCGGGCGCGGAAGGCGCTGGCGCAGGCGCGGGTGCCGCTGGCCTGTATCGCCGGGCACGTCCACTGGAACACGCTGACCACGATCGACGGCATTCCCCACCTGACCCAGCAAAGCCTGACAGAAAGCTTCACCACCGCCGGGGAGCCGGCCCGCGCCTGGGGCATGGTCGAGCTTGGCCCGCAGATCCACTGGCAGGTGTTCGGCGACGACCCGTTCGAGGCCCGCGTCACGCCCACGGCCATGCGCTGGACCCCGCCGCTGAGGCCGTTCCTGCCGGAGCTTGCAAAAGGATGACGATGACGGCTCCGAACCCGCCGATCCTGTCGGTGAAATCGCTGCGCGTCGCGTTTGGCAGCACGCTGGCGGTGCGGGATCTGTCGTTTGATATCCATCGCGGCGAGACCCTGGCGCTGGTCGGGGAAAGCGGGTCGGGGAAATCCGCGACCGCGCTTTCCATCCTGCGTCTGATCGACCGCGAGGGCGGCCGTATCCTGGGCGGTTCCATCCGCCTGGGCGCGCGCGACCCCGTCGAGGTGACCACGCTGCCACCGGCCGAGCTGCGCGCGCTGCGCGGTGAGCGGATCGCCATGGTGTTCCAGGAGCCGATGACCTCGCTCAACCCGGTGATGCGGATCGGGCGGCAGATCGAGGAAACCCTGCGCCTGCATCGCGGGCTGACCGGCGCGGCGGCGCGGGAGGCCGCGCGCGCGGCGCTGGAACGGGTGACCATCCCCGAGCCGGAGCGGCGCCTCGACCAATATCCGCATGAACTCTCGGGCGGGCTGCGCCAGCGGGTGATGATCGCCATGGCGCTGATCTGCGAACCCGACGTGTTGATCGCGGACGAGCCGACCACCGCGCTGGATGTGACCACGCAGGCGGAAATCCTGTCCCTGCTGCGCCGTCTGCAAGCCGAGATGGGGATGGCGGTGCTGTTCATCACCCACGATCTCGGCGTCGTGGGGAAAATCGCAGACCGCGTGGTGGTGGTGAAGAACGGATGCAAGGTCGAGGAGGGCCGCACCGGCGACATCTTCGCCGCGCCGCGCCACGGCTACACGCGGGAACTGATGGAGGCCACGCCACGGCTGGGATCCGGCGCGCCGGAGCCGCTGGCAGAGGCGCCTGCCGTGCTCAGGGTGTCGGACCTTGTCACGTCCTACGGGGCGGGCGGCCTCTTTTCGCGCAGCAAGCCGGTCCCGGCGGTGCGCGGCGTTTCCCTGACCCTCGGGCGGGGCGAGACGCTGGGGCTGGTGGGCGAGTCCGGCTGCGGGAAATCCACCCTGGCCCGGTCGATCATGCGGCTGGTGGAGCCGGCGTCGGGCGAGGTGACGCTTGACGGCGAGGCGATCACCGGGGTCAGCCAGGCGCGGCTGAAACCGATGCGCGCGCGGATGCAGATGGTGTTCCAGGATCCCTATGCCTCGCTCAATCCGCGCATGACGATCCGCGATGTGGTGACCGAGCCGGCGTTCCTGCACGGCGCGGTCAATGCGCGCGGGCGCGCCGACATGGCCGCCGACCTGCTTACCCGCGTCGGGCTGCCCGCCGAGGCGGCGGAGCGCTATCCGCACCAGTTTTCCGGCGGCCAGCGCCAGCGTATCTGTATTGCCCGCGCGCTGTCGGTCGGACCGCGGATCATCGTCGCCGACGAGGCGGTCTCGGCGCTGGACGTGTCGAATGCCCGGCGGATCACCGATCTGATGGCCGAGATCCAGCGGCGCGACGGGGTATCCTTCCTGTTCATCAGCCATGACATCGCCGTGGTCGAGCGGGTCAGCCATCGCATCGCGGTGATGTACCGGGGCAAGATCGTCGAGACCGGCCCGACCAACGCGGTTCTCGCCGCGCCGGAGCATCCTTATACCCGCCGGTTGCTTGCGGCGGTGCCACGCATTGCCCAGGTCGACCGCCCCGCGCCCAGCGTGGCATTGCCCGCGCCGCTTCCCGCCTGAGGCGGCGGGTCGTTCTGCGAAGATTTCGTGACAGCGGCACCCGCCCGTTGTCAGCGCGACCGGCTGCGGCCAGACCTCGCGGAAAAGGGTGTGGACCAGATATCTGTCGATCTTTCGGGCGTGACTAAAAGCTTCGACGCCGATGAAATCCGCCTCGAAGGGGCGCGGGTTTCGGCCCCCGGCCTGCATGTCGCGCCCGAGGATCGCAACGTCGGCTTTGTGTTCCAGTCCTGCGCGCTCTGGCCGCATATGAACCTGCGCGGCAACGTCCTCTTTCCGGCCGAGACCAGGGGGGCCGGCACCGCCGAGGCGCGCGGCATCGCCGACCGGCACCTCCGGGCGGTGGATCTGACCGCCTTTGCCGACCGGCATCCGGCGGCGCTCTCGGGCGGGCAGCGTCAGCGCGTGGCGCTGCGGGGGGGGGGGCGCGCGGGCCGTGCTGATGGACGAACCGCTGGCCAATCTCGACCCGCATCTGCGCGGCCGGATGGAGGCCGAGATCGCCCGGATTCACAGCGAGTCCGGGTGACCACGCTCTATATCATCCATGACCACCGCGAGGCGATGGCGCTGGCCGACCGGATCGCCGCCGGTTCGGTCATGGCCGAAACGCCCTCTTTCGGGATCACGAACTTCACCTGTGCGCCCTGCAGCTTGTTGCGGATCGGCAGGAAGTCGACGACGAAACCATAGAGCTTTTCGCCACCGGCGACGGCCTTGTAGGTGCCGCCATTGCCGCCCTTGGGGTTGGCGCCCTGTTCGCCCAGACCCTTGTAAAGATCCCAGCCGAGATCGGCATTGGCGGTCAGCGCCGCCATGTGGATGGTCGCCGCACCGCTGGTCAGCGGCGAGCGCATGGCGATCCTGCCCTTGGCTTCGGGCTTGAGCAGATCGGTTTAGGAGGTCGGGATCATCTCGGTGGCGGTGTTGTAGACGATGCCGGTGGTGACCAATTCGGTCGAGAAGTAATGCCCCTCGTTACCCATGCTCGCCGGGTCGTAGGCGGACGGGTCGATGTCGGTATAGGGCGTCAGGCGGCCCTCGGCCTCGAGCCCTTCCATGGTGACCATGCCAGCGATCAGAAGGACGCCGGGCGGCGGGCTGTTCGCCTCGAACTCGGCGCGCAGCTTGGCCATCACCTTGGTGGTGCCGTCGCGGAACCACTCGACCTCGACACCGGGGTATTTGCCGTAAAGGCATCGATGGTCTGCTGGGCGTCGGCGTTCGGCTGAAAGGTACAGAGCGCAAGCTTGCCGGAGATATCCTGGCCGGCGACGGCCTGCGCCAGCCCGGCGGTCAGCGCCGCGATCAGAAGCGTGCGTTTCATGGTAGAGTGTTTCCCTTGTTTAGGTGCCTCCGTTGCGGGCCGTGTAACGCGCGAATGCTGCGGTTTCTTGACAATCGGGGGCGCGGGCGGCGTCCGCGCACGCTTCGGTTTGGCGAAGGGCCGGGCGGCCTTTATTGATGCCGATCAAGGCGTCGGTCCCGCCCCTGTGTGAGGGATCGTCCCAGGCAACTGCGGCAGGAGACATGGGAACGCATCCGGCAGGTTTCACCGTCGAGCACGCCACGGCCACGGGCCGCCTGCGGCTGCGGCATCCGGCCATGCATGGCGACCATGCGCTGGCGGCGCGGCTGGCCGCGCTGATGCGGTCCGAGGCCGACTGGCTGCGCGCCGAGGTGCGCGCGCGCACCGGCAGCATCATCTTGCATCATGACCCCGCGCATGCCCGCGACCGCGTGCTGCATCGTCTGGGTGAACTCCTGTCGCAGGCGCGCGAGGGGACTTCGGCGCCGTCGATCGAGCCCGCGCCGCTTGCGGCCCGAACCGCAACCGAGGCGCCTTGGCACAGCCTGTCCGTGCAGGACATCGCCCGGACCCTGCAGAGCGACGGCAAGCACGGCCTGACTGCGGGGGCCGCCGCCGGACGGCTGGCGCGCGAGGGGCGCAACCTGTTGCCGCAGCAGGCGCGCCCCTCGCCCCTGGCCCGCCTGGCAGAGCAGTTCAACAGTATCCCGGTGATGATGCTGGCCGGTTCGGCCGTCGTTTCCGTGGTGAGCGGCGGCACCGCCGACGCGGTGGCGACGGTGACGGTGATCGCGGTCAACGCGGTGCTGGGCTATGTCACCGAAGGCCAGGCCGAGGCAGTGATCGAGGCGCTGACGGTCGATGACGTGAAGCGTGAAACGGTGACGGTGCTGCGCGATGGCATCGAGATCGAGATTCCCGCCGCCGACCTGGTGCGCGGCGATCTCTACCGCGTCGGGCCCGGCATGCAGCTGATGGCCGACGCCCGGGTGATCCAGGCGCGGCGGCTGATGGTCGACGAGGCGGCGCTGACCGGCGAGACCCTGCCGGTGGAGAAAGTCGCCGAGGCGGAAATTGCGGCAGATGCGCCGATCGGTTCGCGCCCGACGATACTGCACACCGGCACCATCGTGACCGAGGGGCGCGGCACGGCGATGGTGGTCGGCACCGGGCAGAATACCGTGGCGGCGCGCATCGCCCGGCTCAGCCGCGAGGCGCAGCGCCCCCGCGCCCCGGTCGAGGCCGAGTTGGACCGGCTCGGTGCGCGGCTGGCCTATCTTTCGCTCGGGGCCTGCGGGCTGCTGTTCGGCGTCGGCTGGATGCGCGGCTATGCGGTGGCCGGGCTGCTGCGCGACGCGGTGGCGCTGGCGGTGGCGGCGGTGCCCGAGGGGCTGCCTGTGGTGGCGACCACGACCATGGCGCTCGGGCTGAAACGGATGGAGCGGCGCGGCATCCTGATCCGGCGGATCGACGCGGTGGAATCGTTGGGCGCGCTGCAGACCATGTGTCTCGACAAGACCGGGACATTGACCCAGAACCGGATGCGCGTCGTCGTCGCCGCGCCGGGGCTGGCCGAGGTTGCCCTGACCGATCTCACGGCGCTGGGCCCGCTGGCCGAGGCGGCGGCGCTCAACAACGATGGCATATATGGCGCCGACGGAGCCACGGGCTCGACCGCGACCGAGCACGCCCTGCTGGAATTCGCCGCTGACTGCGGTCTCGACATCACCGCGCTGCGAATGCGGTTTGCCCGTGTCGGCGACATTGCCCGGGCGCCGGATCGGCCGTGGATGGCGACCACGCATGATACCCGCAGGAACCAGATGATCGTCAAGGGCGCGCCCGACGCGGTGCTCGCGCGGTGTACGCGCCTGCGCATCGGCGACCGAACGCGGGCTTTGACCGGGGCCGACCGCGCCATCATCGGTGAATTGAACGAAACCCTCGCTGCGCGCCCGGCGCGGCTGCTCGGATTTGCCGAGGGGGCTGCGGCGCAGGCCGAGGAGGACATCACCGGCCTCACCTGGCTTGGGCTGCTTGGCATGGTCGATCCGCTGCGTCCGGGGGCGCCCGATTTCATCGCCGCGCTGCACCGGGCGGGGCTGGAGACGGTGATGATCACCGGCGATCAGTCCGCTACCGCCGGCGCCATCGCGCGCGAGCTCAACCTCGCCAACGGCGCCCCGGTCCGCATCGTCGATTCGCCAAGGATCGCCGACATGGACCCTGCTCTGCTGTCCGGGCTGGCGCGCAAGGCGCATGTCTTTGCCCGCGTCAGCGCCGACCAGAAGCTTGCCATCGTGCAGGCGCTGCAGGCCGCCGACCGCATCGTCGCCATGACCGGCGACGGCGTCAACGATGCGCCTGCGCTCAAGGCCGCCGACATCGGCATCGCCATGGGCGCCTCGGGCACCGACCTGGCGCGCGATGTCGCCAACGTGGTGATCCGCGACGACGAGCTGACCACACTGATCGACGCCATCGGGCAGGGGCGCACGGTCTATCGCAACATCCGGCGTGCGCTGGAATTCCTGGTGACGACCAACATGTCGGAAATCGTGGTCAGCATGGTCGAGGCGGTGCATGGCCCGGGCGAGCTGGAAACCCCGATGGAGCTGTTGTGGATCAACCTCGTCACCGACGTGCTGCCGGGTCTCGGGCTCGCGCTGGCCGATCCCGACCCGGACGCGATGAACCGCCCGCCGCGCAGGGCCGGTGAGCCGATCTTTCCGCCCGAGCATATCCGCCGCATGGGGATCGACAGTTCGGTGATCTCGGCCTCGGCGCTGACCGCCCATTTCATCGGTCTCAGCCGCTATGGACCCGGGCCGGAGACACGCGGCATGACCTTTCTGGCGCTGTCGCTGGGGCAGTTGCTCTACACGATGACCTGCCAGCGCGGCGACGTGCGAAAGCTGACCCCGACGAAACTGCTGGAGAACCGCGCGCTGGATCTGGCGGTGCTCGGCTCCGGCGCGCTGGCGGTGCTGCCGTTTTTCGTACCGCCCCTGGGCCGGCTTCTGGGGGTCGCGCGGCTGGGGCCGGCCGATACCGCCGTTGCCATCGCGGCGGCGGCGTTTCCCGCCGCCTCCGTCCTGTTCCGGCGCGGCGTCGAACTGGACCTGCACCCGCTCGAAGAAGAGGAGGCGGCGACATGAGGAATTTCGTCCTGACGTCGGAGTCGGTCACATCCGGCCACCCCGACAAACTGTGTGACCAGATCAGCGACGCCGTGATCGATGCCTGCCTGTTCGCAAATCCGGCCTCTCGCGCGGTGGCCGAATGCGCGATTAGCTCCGGCGTTGTCTTCCTTTCGCTGCGTGGCGTCGCTGACCCGCCCTGCGACATGGCTACGCTGGCCCGGGGGGTGATTGCCGACGCGGGCTATGACCTCTCGGGGACTGCGGCGCCGACGGTGATGCTTGATCTCGATCCCGACGGGCTGGCGCGGCCGGATGCACCGCGCGCACAGATGACCACTGCCTTTGGCTACGCCTGCGACCACACGCCGGAGGCCATGCCCTTTGCCCAGTGGGCGGCGCATCGGCTGAGCGGTGCGCTGGCCCGGGCGCGGTGCGAGGGGCGGCTGCCCTGGCTCTCGTCCGATGCGCAGGCGCAGGTCGCGGTCCGGTTTGAGAACCGCAGCCCGGTCGCCATTCCGGCCATCGCGCTGGCCTTCGGGGCGGATACGGACCTGACGCCGGTCCAGATCGAGGCGGCCTTGCGCGTCGAGGTGCTGGAGCCCGCGTTCGACGGCGCGCGGCTGGTGCCGAGCGCCGCCACCCGCCTGGTCTGCGTCCCCATTGCCGGGCGCACCGGGCCAGAGGCGCATTCGGGCCTAACCGGGCGCAAGATCGGTGACGACACCTATGGGGGCCACTGCCGGCAGAGCGCCACGGCGCTGAGTGGCAAGGGGCCCGACCGGATCGACAGGAGCGCGCAATACGCCGCCCGGCAGGCCGCGCGCTGCGTCATTGCCGCCGGACTGGCGCGGGAATGCGAGGTTCAACTTTCCTATCTGCTGGGCGACGAATCCCCGGCCTCGGTCGAGGTCGATACCTTCGGCAGCGGCGGGGTTGATGACGCGGCGCTTTCCCGACGGTTGTCAGAGGTGTTCGATTTCCGTGCTGGGGCTGTCGCCGAACGGCTGGGTCTGGCGCATCTGCCGACAGAGCGCGGCGGGCGGTTCTTTCGCGATCTCGCCTGCGGCGGGCAGATGGGGCGCAGCGACATCGACACCCCGTGGGAAGTGGTTTCCGCCGCTGCCCGACTGGCCTGAGCGGGCCTATTTCCTGGCGCCGCGATCCAGCGCCGACAGCGCCGACATCAACAGCGTGGTCGCTGGCCCCGCGAGTTTGCCGCGGCTGGCCTGAAACGCCGCGATGACCGCCAGCAAGAGCGCGATGGACGTATTCAGATCCAGCGCGCTGTTGGTGCTCTGCTTGAGCTTCATGTCGGCCTGCAACATGCCGAGCTGCGCGACCTGACCGATCGGCGGCGGCGGCGCAGGCGCGCGCACCCGTGCGATGTCCTGCGCCTCCATCGCCGCAAAGACGGTTTCGGGATCGGCGTCCAATTCGAGGATCAGGCTGCCGGTGTTCGGCCGCGCCAGCACGCGGGAGATACCGGGCAGCGTGGCCACCCTGTCTGACAGAGCCAGCAGATCTTCGGCCTCCATCTCCTGCGACGGGCGCAACCGCGCGCGCCCGGCCACGGAATGGTGGCACTCCAGCGTGACCAGCTTATCCGGCATCCCGCACGCCCGATGCCGCGTCCGGCTCTGCCGCCTCGGGCTGCGCTTCGCGCGCCGCGACCTCGGCCTGGAACTCGGCGGCTAGGTCTTCCATGTGTTCGTAGACTTCCGATCCGGCCTTGCGGAATTCGTCCCAGGCGGTGGCGCCGCTGCGCACGGCAGCGCGTTTCAGCGGCTCTCCGGCCCGGGCCAGCGCCGCGGCCAGGCCCGGCACCAGCACCAGCGCCCCGACAGCGACGGCGGCCCCGATCACGTATTTCTTGTCCATCCCGGCTCCTTTCGCCATGCGAAAATCCTAATATGTACAGACTGCCAGATGCCACAGCGAAAAGACAACAATGCTGCAGACCCGAAGCGGGCGCGCGCCAGTCCGGCCGGCGTCACAGCCGCATTCGGGGCACGTCGTTGGGATCGAGGCGCAGCTCGATCAGCAATGGTCCGTCGCGGGTTTCGATCGCCTCGACGGCGGCTTCCAGATCGTCGTTCGATTGAACGTGGACGCCTCGCCCCCCCAGCGCGGTCGCCACGTCCGAGAACCGCGGCCACTCGAACTGGGAAAGGCCGGGGTCCATGCTGCGGTCGAGGAACTGGATGTGCTCGGCGCCATAGGCGGAGTCGTTGCAGACGATGACGATCAGGTCCTGCTTCAGGCGGACGGCGGTGTTGAATTCGTTCACCCCGCCCATCATGAAGCCACCATCGCCGGTGAACAGCACGACCGGCCGGCCGGCCGCGGCAAGGCTCGCGCCGATCGCCTCAGGCACGCCAAGGCCGATGGAGCCGAAATTCGCGGTGACGATAAAGCTGTGCGGATCGGGCGCGGACACCCGGCACCAGACCTCGGTCATGAAGCGGCCGCCATCGGTTGTCAGGACCCGATCCTTGGGCAGCGCCTGTTCGAGCCGGTCCAGCGCGTAGACGAAATTCACGTAGCCGGGCGCGGATTTCTCGGCCTGTCCCGCCGGGTGCGCCGTCAGTTCCGCCATGTCCAGCTCGCCGGTAAAGGCGGTGGGCGCGATCTCGGCCTCGTCCAGCCAATAGACGATATTGTCGGCGGTCAGCCCCGCATCGGCCACAAGCGCGGCATCCGGGTGGAAATTCTTGCTGATCTCGGGGACGCTGTTGTTGATCTGAACGACGCGCTTGCCCTTCATCAGAGCACCCTTGTCGGTGGTGAAATAGTGCAGGCTGGTGCCGAAACAGACGACGCAATCGGCCTTGGCGATCACCTCATAGGCCGCCGGGGTGCTGAGCGTGCCGAAAATATCCATGTTGTAGGGGTGGCCGTTGAACAGCCCCTTGGCCTTGAGCGTGGTGGCCAGCGGCGCCTCCAGCCGGTCGGCCAGGCGGATCAGCTTGTCGCGGGCCCCGGCCGCCCCGGCCCCGGCCAGGATGACCGGGCGCCTGGCCGAGGCGATCATGCCGATGGCCGCGTCGAGGTCGTCGCCCTCGGGCACATAGGCCGGCGCGTCGAAGGCCTGGAACACGGTCTTTTCATGGGCCACTTCCTGCCACATGAAATCGGACGGCATGTTCACGACGATGGGCCGCTTCTCCACCCGGGCGCGGTAGAACGCATGGGCGATGTCATAGGCCGCGGTCTCGGGCGCGCGGATCTGCTCGAACCCGGCGCCGGTGACCTTGACCAACTCGCGCTGATCGATGTTCTGCAGGTTCTGCGGCGTCATGACCGGCGTATCGCCCGCCAGAAGCACCATCGGGATATGCCCCCGCGCCCCCTCGGTCAGGGCGGTGGTGCAGTTGGTCAGGGCCGGGCCGTGGGTGACCGTTGCCACGCCCACCCGGCCGGATACATGCGAATAGGCCAGCGCCATCAGGACCGAGCTGCCTTCGAAGGCGACCGGAACGAAGGTGCCGGCGCAGGCGCGGACATAGTGATCGACCATGAACAGGTTCGCGTCCCCCATGAGGCCGAACATGGTGTCGATCCCATGATCCTGGATGGCGCGCGCAATCGATTGGTACGTGTAGGTTTTCGCCTCGGCCATTGTTCTCCGCTACCTTTTCGCATGTTCAGGGGCGCCGGCCCTCTGCTGGGGTTCCGTTCCTCGTGTCCCTCCGGCCCCGTTCGGCTGCCTGTGAGGCGAGGCACCGGATGGACTCGATCCGCTGTGGTCTACTGTCGAACCCTGAGGCATAGGGCAACCCGGTTGCAAGCCCCGGCGGTGCGGTCGTTCTTGGTAATTCGCCTGTCGCACCTTAGAGGGAGCCGACCTGAGCCGGCGGCGACGCATAAAGCGTCCCGCGCCCGCGCTTGTGTCAATATCCCTTATGACCCTTTTGGGTTTGCCCCCTGGATCGGATCGGGCTGCGCCGGATCATCGCTGTGGTTTGAAAGCGACCCAGGGATGGGGCGACCTCCCCCCTGTCTCGGACCAATCGCCGAAGACGCGCCTCGACGGGATCATGGCAGAGAGGGGCGAGCTTTGCGGTGAGCCCGGCCCGGTGCGATGGTTCCGCCTGACAACCATGCGACGTGCGATTTCCACGCAAGTGGTGCAGGACGAACGAAGATTCTCCGGGTTGTCACATCGGTTTCGCAATATCGTGTGACAACGAGGCGTTTCGCGTTGAACTATAATTTGACCATTTGGTCCAATGCGAGCACTCTTTCCGGAATCACAGAACACAACAGAGAGGACACCCCATGACCCGAACCATTCTGCTGGCCAGCACCCTGCTGGCGGGTCTCGCTTCCATTGCGCAGGCTGACACGCTGCGCCTTCTGACCTGGGGCGGCTACGCACCCGATGACGTGGTGGCGATGTTCGAGAAACAGACCGGCCACACCGTCGAAGTGACGAAATCCAACAACGAGGAAATGATCGCCAAGCTGCGCGCAACCGGCGGTGGCGGCTTCGACCTCGCGCAGCCCTCGCAGGACCGCGTGATGGGCCCGCAGATGGAATTCGGCATCTACAAGCCGATGGATGTCTCGAAGCTGGACCAGGACCAGTTCATCCCGTCCATGCTGAAGGCCACGATGGCAAACACCACGGTGAAGGGTGACGTCTATGGCGTGCCGCATGTCTGGGGCACCTCCGGCCTGGTAATGAACACCGCCGAGGCCGGAGACATCGTCAAGGATTACACCGACCTTTGCGACCCGGCTGTCGCCGGCAAGGTGTCCTATCGCCTGAAACGTCCGACCCTGATCGGCTTTGCCTTCGCCATGGGCGAAGATCCCTTTGCGGCCTACGGCGACGAGGCAAAATACAAGGAGATCATGGGCAAGGTCGAGGCCAAGCTGGTCGAGTGCAAGGCCAACGTCAAAACCTACTGGGGCGGCGGCGACGAGCTGATGAACCTGGTCCGCTCGGGCGAGGTGACCGCGTCCATGGCGTGGGATACCGGCGGCTGGAAGCTGAACGACGACAACGCCGACATCACCTTTGTCGCGCCCGCATCCGGTGCCCTGGGCTGGATCGATACCTTTGTCCTGCCCGCCAAGGGCCAGGCCGATGATGTCGCCTATGCGTGGATCAACTTCGTGATGCAGCCGGAAATCGCGGCCATGATCACCGCAGCGGCAGGCAACTTCACCGCCTCTGCCGGGGCAGACGAGTTCGCCGAGGCCGGTCTCAAGGCCAAGTATCAGGCGAGCTTTCCGCAAGAGGCCATCGACAACATCAAGTGGTATCCGCCGGTCCCCGCCGGGCTGGAAACCATCGAAGGCGAAGTGCTGGACCGCGTCCAGGCTGCCAACTGACCATCCGGGCGGCACCCTTTGCCAGGTGCCGCCCCCTTTTACGGAATACACATGACCCCTGATCTGGAGTGCGTCGATCTCGTGAAGCGATTCGGCGATACCACGGCTGTCGACAACGTCTCCTTCTCGGTGCCGCCGGGCAGCTTCTTTTCAATCCTCGGGCCTTCGGGCTGCGGCAAGACCACGATCATGCGCATGATCGCGGGCTTTCTCGACCCGACCTCGGGCGACATCCGGATCAAGGGCGGCTCGGTGCTGGATACGCCGCCGAACAAGCGACCGGTGAACATGGTGTTCCAGCATCTGGCGCTGTTCCCGATGATGACCATCGCCGAGAACATCGGCTACGGTCTGCGCCGTCGCGGCATGTCCAGAGACGAGATCGGCCGCAAGGTGGACGAGGCGCTCGACCGCATCGGCCTGCCGGGGATCGGCGGGCGCAAGGTGGACGAATTGTCCGGTGGGCAGAAGCAGCGCGTGGCCATCGCCCGCTGCATGGTGCTGGAGCCGGATGTGCTGTTGCTGGACGAACCGCTTGGCGCGCTGGACCTGAAGCTGCGCGAGCACATGAAGGTGGAGTTGAAAGCACTTCAGGCCGCGTTCGACACCACCTTCGTCTACATCACCCATGACCAGTCCGAAGCGTTGGTCATGTCCGACCAGATCGCCGTGATGAACGCTGGACGGTTCGAGCAAGTCGGCAGCGGGCAGGATCTGTACTATCGGCCCGGTACACCCTTTGTCGCCGGGTTCATCGGCGAATCGAACCGTTGGAAAGGCCGCATCGAGCGGGCCGAGGGCGGCGTGATGCAACTGCGCACCGATACCGGTTTGGCCATGCGCGCCGCCGGGGCCGCCCTGTCCGAAGGCGACAACGCCGAGATTTTCGTCCGCCCGGAAACGATCCGCCTTGCCGGCAGCGCCGAGGCGCTGTCGCGTTTCGACAACCAGTTGAAAGGTACCGTCACCAGCCTCCTGTTCAACGGCGCGGCCTCGCGCGTGCTGGTGCAGGACGATGCGGGCGAGATCCTGGAGGTCACCCTCCCCCAGTCGGGCGAATTCGCGTCGCTGAAACGCGGCGACACGGTGCATATCGGCTGGGCCGCGGATCAGGCCGCCTGCTTCGGGGCCGCGTGATGCGCCACCAGTCCCGCATCGCGTTCATCCTGCTGCTTTCACCGCTGGTGCTGTGGCTCGGCCTGCTCATTCTCATTCCGCATGTCGACATGCTGCTGATCTCGCTGCGCGAACGCGTCAGCTTCGGCGTCTACGAGACCAGCCTGACGCAATACGAAAAGGCCCTGACCGAGCCGCTCTACCTGCGCACGTTCTGGCGCACCGCGGTCATGTCGGTGCTGGCCACGGCGATCACGCTGCTCATCGCCTTTCCGGTGGCCTATTACATCGCCAAGATGGCAAAGGGGCGATTGCAGCAGGTGCTCTTCATGCTGTGCCTGATCCCCTTTTACGTGTCGGAACTGGTGCGGACCTTTGGCTGGATGATCCTGCTGCGCGAAACCGGTATCGTGTCGAACCTGCTGCAATGGACGGGTCTGGCGGATCAGCCGGTGGAACTGCTTTATACAGATGCCACCATGATGGTCGGCCTCGTTTATACCTCGATGCTGTTCATGGTGGTGCCATTGGTGACCACGCTCGAAAGCCTCGACGACAGTGTGATCGAGGCGGGCTACGACCTTGGCGGCAACGGCCTGTCCGTCCTGCGCGAGATCATCATCCCCCATGCCATGCCCGGCATCGTCTCGGGGTGCATCGTGGTCTTCATGCTTTCGCTGGGCAACTACCTGACGCCGACAATGCTGGGTGGCAAGGACAGCCTGTGGTTCACCGAGATGATCTACAACCAGTTCATCGTGCGCTCGAACTGGGAGTTGGGGGCCGCGTTCGGATTCATGCTGCTGGTGCTGTCCTCGGTGATCGTCTGGGGGATGCTGCGGCTGACCGGGCGGACCCTCAAGGAAACGATGGGGTGACCAAATGATCCCGACAATCCCGCAATCCCGCGCCTTCCGCCTGGTCTATGGCAGCTACGTGGCGCTGTTCTTCCTTTACCTCGCCCTGCCGCTGACCGTGGTGGCGGTCTTCGCCTTCAACGACA